>Ga0310695_10000258_pt1 | contig 141136 bp, 111 predicted proteins | sample RumenRJG_04DNA_FD_203882 | JGI IMG/M metagenome (GOLD analysis project Ga0310695, IMG submission 203882) | Bovine rumen microbial communities from Lethbridge, Alberta, Canada - RJG_04 (v2) (version 2) | ecosystem: Host-associated > Mammals > Digestive system > Stomach > Rumen | place: Canada...
CTTGCGGGTTCTTAGGGCAGCGCCCTAAGCCCTCGGAGAGCTTTTCGGTATTATTATTTACAATTTTCAAGGTTCAGTTGAGCCTTTTTTATTCAGGCTCTTCTTTCATAGGCCAATTTACACTACCTCATATTATAACACACATAGCTACAAATAGCCACAAAAAGTTTTATAAAATTTGACAAAAAAATAAGACTGGGAATCCAGCCTTTACAAGGGATTGAGACTACTTTATGATTCAATTAGCGCTGATCAAACTGTCAAACTTCCGATTTCCGGGACCATTTTATCACCATCAGAGGTAGAAACGTAGTATAATATTGAAACAGTGTATATTGTTCAGCCGCAAGGAGGCCTTTATGAACATAGTAGGAAAATGGAATATCGCAGCGCTTATGACATTTAATGAGCAATCATCGGGACTTGAATGGCGCACAGCCGAAAATATCATGGCTGATGAAAATGCCGAAGATGATATGAAGAGATTACTTACCGCAAGTTACATCTTTAAAGAGGATGGCAAGGTTCTTGTCATAATGCCTATCCCTGCCGATGCTTCGAAAGAGGATGTCGATGAGATCCTCGCGGAAGGAGAAATAAAGCTCTACGATGAGCATACAATGCTTCTTGAAGAGAAGGCGTGGAAAGAGGAAAACGGCAAATTATTCTTTGACACGGGCGAAAAGGGCGATGTCCTCGGTGAAGAGGTTTCCTCGTGGAAAGAGATCAAGGAAATAGAAGACGGTATCGAAGTTGAAACCTTCAGGCTTGTAAGGGAAATGTAGTTCTGTTCGGTAAGCTCGAGCGTCGCCTTTGGCTTGCTCTACAACGCAAAACTCATGCTTACAATGTTAATAAACTCGCTGTCGCTCGGTGATAGAAATCATGTCGCTGAGAGAAATCATGCGTCCACCGTGACGATCATTGGGGGCTGTGCGACAGACAGCCCCCTTTTTTCCGATTGCGTACTTTTCAGTGGGTGAAGAATTCCTTCCCTGACCGCTAATGAACCCCGGGGTTCATCCGTCCCCGGGGTTCATCATAAGTTATATCAAATCAGATCCCGTACCAGGCGACACCCTCATCGCTCCAGCCGAGGGAGATCAGATGCTCGTGTTCTTTCTTGTCTGATGTGAAGTTGTGATTGCAGGATGGCTGGTTTGGATTGTACGCGCGGTACACAGGCACAGTTCCGCCGGAATACCAGCCTATCCCCTCGTCGTTCCACCCTCTACCGGTCAGCATATCGCGCTCGTCAGGACTCATTGTGTAATGGTGCTCACCGGAGTTTGGATTGTAGAGGCGGTAGACAGGAGCCCCCATAGCCGGAGCCGTCCAGGCAATACCTTCGAAATTCCAGCCAGCCGCTAATACCCCGTCCCGTTCGTTATCGCTTGCAGTGTAGAAGTGCTCGCCGGTGTTTTGGTTGTACAGGCGGTAAATGGACTGAGGCTGTAAGTTTTCGACCGGCTCGGCGTACACCTTGATGGAGAAATTGTCCACAACGAGCGCGTCATTATATTTGTCACTCGACGGCAGAAGCTCCTGTGTTTCGGCATCCGCCGGCAGGGCTGAAAGGTACTCGCTCCAATCCTGCCACTTATTCCCGTCGTACAGGTAGCTCTCTCCCTTGTTGACGACCGCTTTGTTGTAAACTTTCATCTTACCCGGAGTTTTAGCCTCGATCGCATCAATAGCCGCCTTTGAGGGTCCCCTGCTCGCGGACACACCGTACAAACGCGCGCCGCTTTCGTCCAGCGTTGATGCCGTCGAGACGACCGAGAATTTCGTTCCCGCCTCGAATGTCAATGACGATTCGAGATCGATCCGGTGAAAGCCCCCGTACATAAAGTTCTGCGAGGTACGGTAGATCATCTCGCCGTCGGCCGGATCCTTTGCGTTGTCATTCAGCCGGTATATGGCGAAGGTCACTCGCGTGTTCGCCTCGGAAGTCCGCGTTGAGACGCTCTTTATCTCAATGTCCATGTCGTCGGCACAAAACACGTTCGCAGAACTCACGACCCTGCTCGATGCGGGCGTCGTATAAAATCCGGCGGTAGCCGGCATGTAATCGTGCTGAAGCGCGGCGAAGCCGCCTTTTATCCCGAGGTTCGCCGAAAACTCCATTGTCTCGGGCTGCCCGATCGATCTGTCGTAGTAGGACAGATAGAAGAATCCGGTGGCATTTCCATCTTCGTCAAGGTTCCCGAACGTACCCTTGTTCACGATATTTCCAAGGTCATCGGCGTTCTCCTCCGTCGCGTCCGTCTCGGAGCCCCAGCTGTTCTTCACGATCCAGGCGCCGTTGCCGGGAGGCGTAGTCGCATCCTGTTCCTCGGCGGTATCGCCGTGCGCAAAGTTGGCAGCGGGATACGAGTCGTCCCACCCCACGATCGCCACAGCGTGGTTTATTCCCATTGCCGTGTAAACATACTGGTTGTGGTTCGTGTTCCCGTTTGCTGACTTTCCGGGCGCTGCCGAGTAGGAACCGCCATGGTCGGCGAAGTACATGATAGTCACGCCGTGCCCATTCATAAGCTCCTGCTTGATCGCATTTTTGCTCTCTTCGGAGGGATTTTCGTCAGTTGCTGCATTGCCCCAGTACTCCGGCAGGACATTGCCGTTCTTCAGCACCACGCCGCCCGAGACAAAACGGTTGGATATCCCGCTGTCGCTCGCCGCGGATATGGTCCAGTCATCGTACTTGGAATACGTCGGATTGTTTATGGCTGCCTCCATTATAGTATTCTTGAAGATCTCGAAGAGCTCATCTGTTGTCACCGGAGTGCCTGTCTGCTCGCTCATTGACTTCGCGCGGCTCTCCATGAACTCGTCGTAGGTCATATTGGAGGCCGCTGCAGTCGCAGCTATCTGGCTTCTCGTCTCCTCATCGAGGGCTTCTGGATGTGCCTCGTAGTATTCTGCCGCCTTGATCCCTTCTTTCCCGTGGTAGGGGAAAAGGCTTTCCGGCAAGGGACCCACCCCCTGCGAGTAGAGGCTCGTGACATAGATGGGAGAACCGCCCGTATCAAAGGCGGCATTCGGGCTCGTATCTATCGTGTAAAGACCCTCGCCGGCCTGCGTGGGGTCTTCGGATTCAGAGATCGGATGCAGCGCAAAGTATGTGAGATGCTTTTCTGAAAGGTCGAGCCCCGTGTCTTCGTAGGTGCTGCCGTAGGCCGAAAGTATCGAGGTTTCCGCGGCCGCCGTGCCGCCGAAAGCCCAGCAGCTGCCCCAGGGGTTCTGGAGCTTCACCGGCGTGACCAGACCATCGTTTCGCAGGTCGTACATTCCGGGGATCACCGCCTGCGCGATGGGACCATACTCCCGCGAATCACCACCGTCGTCCACCGCCCACTCGGGCACGTAGCCTGCTGTTTTGTCCTGCACGTCCCGGGCGCTCGCAAGCATCGGGGAAAGCAACATCACTCCCCCCATCGCCACAGCAACAACCGCCGGGAGGATCGATCTCCTGAACTTCGAATGGATCATAATAACTCCTCCTTTGGAAACTGGATTTCTGCGCGCTTATGCCAACATTGAGGCTAAACACATTTGATATTCATAATTCCATTCTCAAAGCGCGATGTCAACATCAAAGATTTGCCACTTTTTTCATTACTCCTCTTCATCTTTTCCCCCGATCGTCCGGTAACATTATTGAGAAAAATTTCCCGCACGAAAAGAATCGTAAGGTGAGCAGCTTTTCCGTATTGGCAAATTATTATCTTCGGAGCCTGTATTCCGCAGACCGCTCTCTTATAAATGAACCCCGGGGACGGAGTCGAGGGCTCATTGTACTTACAGAAATACAATGACCCCTCGACTCCGTCCCCGGGGTTCATCATAAGTTATATCAAATCAGATCCCGTACCAGGCGACACCCTCATCGCTCCAGCCGAGGGAGATGAGATGCTCGTGTTCTCCCTTGTCTGATGTGAAGTTGTGATTGCAGGATGGCTGGTTGGGATTGTACGCACGGTACACCGGCACAGTTCCGCCGGAATACCAGCCGATCTCCTCATAGTCCCAACCGCTACCGGTCAACATGTCGCGCTCATCAGCGCTCAATGTGTAATGGTGCTCACCGGAGTTTGGATTGTACAGGCGGTAGACCGGAGCCCCCATAGCCGGAGCCGTCCAGGCAGTACCTTCGAAACTCCAGCCTTGCGCTGATACCTCATCGCGTTCGTCATCGCTCGCTGTATAGAAATGCTCGCCGGTGTTTTGGTTGTACAGGCGGTAAATGGACCGGGGCTGTAAGTTTTCGACCGGCTCAGCGTACACCTTGATGGAGAAATTGTCCACAACGAGCGCGTCATTATATTTGTCACTCGACGGCAGAAGCTCCTTTGATTCGGCATCCGCCGGCAGGGCTGAAAGGTACTCGCTCCAATCCTGCCACTTATTCCCGTCGTACAGGTAGCTCTCTCCCTTGTTGACGACCGCTTTGTTGTAAACTTTCATCTTACCCGGAGTTTTAGCCTCGATCGCATCAATAGCCGCCTTTGAGGGTCCCCTGCTCGCGGACACACCGTACAAACGCGCGCCGCTTTCGTCCAGCGTTGATGCCGTCGAGACGACCGAGAATTTCGTTCCCGCCTCGAATGTCAATGACGATTCGAGATCGATCCGGTGAAAGCCCCCGTACATAAAGTTCTGCGAGGTACGGTAGATCATCTCGCCGTCGGCCGGATCCTTTGCGTTGTCATTCAGCCGGTATATGGCGAAGGTCACTCGCGTGTTCGCCTCGGAAGTCCGCGTTGAGACGCTCTTTATCTCAATGTCCATGTCGTCGGCACAAAACACGTTCGCAGAGCTCACGACCCTGCTCGATGCGGGCGTCGTATAAAATCCGGCGATAGCCGGCATGTAATCGTACTGAAGCGCGGCGAAGGCGCCTTTTGTCCCGAGGTTCGCCGAGAACTCCATTGTCTCGACCTGCTTGATCGACTTGTCGTAGTAGGACAGATAGAAAAATCCGGTGGCATTTCCATCTTCGTCAAGGTTCCCGAACGTACTCCTGTTCACGATATTTCCGAGGTCGTCAGCGTTCTCCTGTGTCGCGTCCGTCTCGGAGCCCCAGCTGTTCTTCACGATCCAGGCACCGTTGCCGGGAGGCGTGGTCGCATCCTGTTCCCCGCCGGTATCGCCGTGGGCAAAGTTGGCAGCGGGATACGAGTCGTCCCACCCCACGATCGCCACAACGTGGTTTATATTCATTGCCGTGTAAACATACTGGTTGTAGTTCGTGTTCCCGTTTGCTGACTCCCCGGGCGCTGCCGAGTAGGAACCGTCATGGTCGGCGTAGTGCATGATAGTCACGCCGTGCCCATTCATAAGCTCCTGCTTGATCGCATTTTTGCTCTCTTCGGAGGGATTTTCGTCAGTTGCTGCATTACCCCAGTACTCCGGCAGGACATTGCCGTTCTTCAGCACCACGCCGCACGAGACAAAACGGTTACTGATCCCGCTGTCGCTCGCCGCGGATATAGTCCAGTCATCGTACTTGGAATACGTCGGTTCGTTTATGGCTGCCTCCATTAATCTATTCCTGAGGAGTTCGAAGAGCTCATCTGCTGTCACCGGAGTGCCTGTCTGCTCGCTCATTGACTTCGCGCGGCTCTCCATGAACTCGTCGTAGGTCATATTGGAGCCCGCTGCAGCCGCAGCTATCTGGCTTCTCGTCTCCTCATCGAGGGCTTCCGGATGTGCCTCGTAGTATTCCGCCTCCAATATTCCTTCCTTGCCGCGGTAGGGGAACAGGCTTTCCGGCATGGGGCCCGCCCCCTGCGAGTACAGGCTCGTGACATAGATTTGAGCACCGCCTGTATCGTAGGCGGCATTCGGGCTCGTATCTATCGTGTAAAGACCCTCACCGGCCTGCGTGGGGTTTTCGGATTCAGAGATCGGCTGTAGCGCAAAATATGTGAGATGCTTTTCCGAAAGGTCGAGCCCCGTGTCTTCGTAAGTGCTGCCGTAGGCCGAAAGTATCGAGGTTTCCGCAGCCGCCGTGCCGGCGAAAGCCCAGCAGCTGCCCCAGGGGTTCTGGAACTTCACCGGCGTGACCAGACCATCGTTTCGCAGGTCGTACATTCCGGGGATCACCGCCTGCGCGATGGGACCATACTCCCGCGAATCACCGCCGTCGTCCACCGCCCACTCGGGCACGGAGCCTGCTGTTTTGTCCTGCACATCCCGGGCGCTCGCAAGCATCGGGGAAAGAGACATCACTCCCACCATTGTCACAGCGGCAACCACTGGGAGGATCGATCGCCTGAACTTCAAATTGAACATAATAACTCCTCCTTTGGAAACTGGGTTTCTGTGCATCTATGCCAACAGTGAGGCATAAATCCGTTCGAGTCGATTATTCCATACCCACAGAGCAATGTAAACATCATAGCTTCAGGAATGAGCCCTCGACTCCGTCCCCAGGGTTCATCATAAGTTATATCAAATCAGATCCCATACCAGGCGACACCCTCATCGCTCCAGCCGAGGGAGATGAGATGCTCGTGTTCTTTCTTGTCTGATGTGAAGCTGTGATTGCAGGAGGGCTGGTTGGGATTGTACGCGCGGTACACAGGCACAATTCCGCCGGAATACCAGCCTATCCCCTCGTCGTTCCACCCGTCACCGGTCAACATGTCGCGCTCATCAGCGCTCAATGTGTAATGGTGCTCACCGGAGTTTGGATTGTATAGACGGTAGACCGGAGCCCCCATAGCCGGAGCCGTCCAGGCAGTACCTTCGAAACTCCAGCCTTGCGCTGATACCTCATCGCGTTCGTCATCGCTCGCTGTATAGAAATGCTCGCCGGTGTTTTGGTTGTACAGGCGGTAAATGGACCGGAGCTGTAAGTTTTCGACCGGCTCGGCGTACACCTTGATGGAGAAATTGTCCACAACAAGCGCGTCAATATATTTGTCGCTCAACGGCAGATACTCCTTTGATTCGGCATCCGCCGGCAGGGCTGAAAGGTACTCGCTCCAGTCCTGCCACTGCTTCCCGTCGTACAGGTAGCTCTCTCCCTTGTTGACGACCGCTTTGTTGTAAACTTTCAGAGTTTCAGCATCGATCGCTTCGACAGTTTTCTTCGAGGGTCCCATGTTCGCGGACACACCGTACAAACGCGCGCCGCTTTCGTCCAGCGTTGATGCCGTCGAGACGACCGAGAATTTCGTTCCCGCCTCGAATGTCAATGACGATTCGAGATCGAGCCGGTGAAAGCCGCCGTACATAAAGTTCTGCGAGGTGCGGTAGACCATCTCGCCGTCGGCCGGATCCTTTGCGTTGTCATTCAGCCGGTATATGGCGAAGGTCACTCGCGTGTTCGCCTCGGAAGTCCGCGTTGAGACGCTCTTTATCTCAATGTCCATGTCGTCGGCACAAAACACGTTCGCAGAACTCACGACCCTGCTCGATGCGGGCGTCGTATAAAATCCGGCGGTAGCCGGCATGTAATCGTACTGAAGCGCGACGAAGGCGCCTTTTGTCCCGAGGTTCGCCGAAAACTCCATTGTCTCGGGCTGCTCGATCGATCTGTCGTAGTAGGACAGATAGAAAAATCCGGTGGCATTGCCGTCCTCATCAAGGTTCCCGAATGTACCCTTGTTCACGATATTTCCAAGGTCATCGGCGTTCTCCTGTGTCGCGTCCGTCTCGGAGCCCCAGCTGTTCTTCACGATCCAGGCGCCGTTGCCGGGAGGCGTGGTCGCATCCTGTTCCCCGGCGGTATCGCCGTGCGCAAAGTTGGCAGCGGGATATGAGTCGTCCCACCCCACGATCGCCGCAACGTGGTCTATATCCATTGCCGTGTAAACATACTGGTTGTGGTTCGTGTTCCCGTTTGCTGACTTTCCGGGCGCTACCGAGTAGGGACCGCCATGGTCGGCGTAGTACATGATAGTCACGCCGTGCCCATTCATAAGCTCCTGCTTGATCGCATTTTTGCTCTCTTCGGAGGGATTTTCGTCAGTTGCTGCATTACCCCAGTACTCCGGCAGGACATTGCCGTTCTTCAGCACCACGCCGCCCGAGACAAAACGGTTACTGATCCCGCTGTCGCTCGCCGCGGATATAGTCCAGTCATCGTACTTGGAATATGTCGGATTGTTTATGGCTGCCTCCATTATAGTATTCTTGAAGATCTCGAAGATCTCATCTGTTGTCACCGGAGTGCCTGTCTGCTCGCTCATTGACTTCGCGCTGCTCTCCATGAACTCGTCGTAGGTCATATTGGAGCCCGCTGCAGCCGCAGCTATCTGGCTTCTCGTCTCCTCATCGAGGGCTTCCGGATGTGCCTCGTAGTATTCCGCCTCCAATATCCCTTCCTTGCCGCGGTAGGGGAAGAGGCTTTCCGGCATGGGTCCCGCCCCCTGCGAGTACAGGCTGGTGATATAGATCGGATCACCGCCTGTATCGTAGGCGGCATTCGGGCTCGTATCTATCGTGTAAAGACCCTCGCCGGCCTGCGTGGGGTCTTCGGATTCAGAGATCGGCTGCAGCGCAAAATATGTGAGATGCTTTTCCGAAAGGTCGAGCCCCGTGTCTTCGTATGTGCTGCCGTAGGCCGAAAGTATCGAGGTTTCCGCAGCCGCCGTGCCGCCGAAAGCCCAGCAGCTGCCCCAGGGTTCCTGGAGCTTCACCGGCGTGACCAGGCCATCGTTTCGCAGGTCGTACATTCCGGGGATCACCGCCTGCGCGATGGGACCATACTCCTGCAAATCAGCGCCGTCGTCCACCGCCCACTCGGCCACGACGCCTGCTGTTTTGTCCTGCATATCCCGGGCGCTCGCAAGCATCGGGGAAAGCAACATCACTCCCCCCATCACCACAGCGGCAACCGCCGGGAGGATAGATCTCCTAAACTTCGAATGGATCATAATAACTCCTCCTTTGGAAACTGGGTTTATGTGCATTTATGCCAACAATAAGGCATAAATCCGGTTGATATCGATTATTCCATAGCCACAGTACAATGTAAATGTCTCCCCGGGGACGGAGTCAGGGGCTCATTGTATTTTTGTAAGTACAATGAGCCGCCGACTCCGTCCCCGGGGTTCAAAATTCTCCGGGATCGTCCGATAATACTTTTGAGAAATAATATCCCGCACGAAAGGAATCGTAAGGTGAGCAGTTTTTCCGTATCGACAAATTATTATCTCAGGAGCCTTTATTCCGCCGACCGCTCTCTTATAAACAAGGCAACCAGGGAGGAGACAAAGGCGTCCTCACTCCAGAAGGCCGATCAGGATGCTCTTCGAAAGGGGATCCGCGCCCTCGCTGACTGGGACTATGAAGACGAGGACGAGAACAAAAAGAAGACTGTGAAGGCGAAGTTCTACAAGAATCTGAAGGCCTTCACGGATGCTTACAACTATACTCTCGAATCCGGAGACAAGGCCTCGCCGGAAGACAGCAGCATCAAGCATTCAGTGAACAATATAAGGTCTCTTTCAAAAAAGTATTCGGAAGAGCTTTCCTCCCTCGGTATCAAGACCGACAGCAAGGGCTATATGAAGATCAGTGATTCCGCCCTCGACAATATAGACCTTGACAATTACGAGGAAGTCTTCGGCAAGGATTCGAAATACATGAAGGCTCTCTCCCAGTATTCAAAGCATGTTTCAAGCCATATAAACGAAACAGCATAAAAGATCATCATTACCTCCTTCCTTACGGAAAGGCCGTATCCTCGCCCGGGATACGGCCTTTCCATTATTTTTGTCATATCAAAGCGATTGTGCTATGCTTACACAGGTTTTGAGTTTTTAACTGGAGCATATATATGAAGATCGCATCAAAAAATCCACTTAATATAATAATAGTCGGCTGTGGAAACGTAGGCACTACACTTGTGGCAGAGCTTTCAAAAGAAGGAAATAATGTCACCGTGATAGACCGCGACGAGGAGGCTGTCTCAACCATCACCGGAACCTATGATGTCATGGGCTTCCACGGAAACGGCGCGTCCTACGGCCTTTTGAAGGAGGCCGGGATCGATGACACCGATCTTTTCATCGCTGTCACGGAATCAGATGAGATGAACCTGCTCTGCTGCACCGTTGCAGGAAGGATCAAGGAATGCTCCACGATCGCGAGAGTCAGGGATCCGGAATACAGCCGGGAATTAAATTATCTTCAGGAGCGGCTCGGTCTTACCATGATCATCAATCCCGAATTTGAGACCGCCTCTGAAATGCTGAAGATCCTCTCAATGCCGGCCGCCCTCGAAGTCAATACCTTTTTCAAGGGCTTTGCAGAGATAGTAAAGATCAAGGTCGAGCCAAAAAGCCTTCTTGACGGGATCACGATCCTCGATTTTTCAAAAAAGACAAAGGGAGCCGTCCTCTTTGCGGCGATAGAAAGAGATGATACTGTCAGCATCGCAAGAGGCGACTTCCGTTTCAGGGAAGGCGACATTGTCTCCTTTGTAGCGCCGCGACGCGGCACAAAGGAGCGCCTCAAACTCCTCGGCCTTCCTGATGATACGATCCACGACTGCCTTATCGTAGGGGGCTCTGAGTCAGCATTCTATCTTGCAAAGTCACTCTCCTCCTCAGGCATCAAGGTCACGATAATAGAAAAGGACGAAAAGCGCTGCAATGAGCTTTCCTCCCTTCTCCCCGACTGCATCATCATAAACGCGGACGGGAGCGATGAGAACATACTTCGTGAGGAAGGCCTTCTTTCTACTGATGCCTTTGTTCCGCAGACCGGGATGGACGAGGAAAATATCATTTTGACGCTTCACGCAAAACGCTTTTCTGAGGCAAAGGTGGTCACAAAGATAAACCGCGCCTTCTTTTCCGATGTTGTAAAGAGTCTCGATCTTGGCTCTGTCATCTTTCCGAGAATAATAACAAGTGAGGCCATCGTCGCTTACGCCCGTGCCCGCCGCGCCTCAAAGGATTCAAACATCGAATCCCTCTATCATCTCTACGGCGGAAGGGTTGAAGCGATCGAATTTCTGATCCGAAATGAATCAAGGATCACAAATGTCCCCTTAAAGGATCTTCGTCTTGACAACGGAGTGCTCATAGCGCTCATTGAAAGAGACGGGGATTATATCTTCCCCGGAGGAAATGACTGTCTTCTTGTAAATGACTCTGTCATGATAGTCACCACAAATTTCGGCTACGGCGACATACTTGATATACTTGATGAGGAATAAAAAGCGATGAACAGGAAGATGATCTCTTATATCCTTGGGATGGTATGCAGGGCCGAAGGCCTTCTCCTTCTTCTTCCCTGTCTCGCCTCCCTCTATTTCAGGGAGCATGAGGGCTATCATTATCTTCTGACAGCGGGGATCGCTCTTTTCATAAGCCTCATCCTTGCAAGGAAAAAGCCTGATAATACCATGATCTTCCTTCGGGAGGGCTGCATAGCGACAGCTCTTTCCTGGATCGTGATGTCCCTTATCGGCTGCCTTCCCTTTGTGATGACGGGGGAGATAACGAATTTTGTCGATGCACTTTTTGAGACCATATCAGGCTTTACCACGACAGGCGGCTCCATCCTTTCAGATGTGGAGGCACTCTCAAAAACCTCACTCCTTTGGAGGAGCTTTACCCACTGGATCGGAGGCATGGGCGTTCTCGTCTTTGTCCTTGCTGTTGTCCCTCTTTCCGGCGGTTCGAACATCAATCTGATGCGGGCGGAATCCCCCGGCCCCTCCGTCGGAAAGCTCGTTCCGAAGCTCTCTGATACCGCAAAGATCCTCTATTTCATCTATTTTCTGATGACTATAGCCGAGATGATCTTCCTTGCCATCGGGCATATGCCGGCCTTTGACAACATATGCATATCCTTCGGAACCGCGGGCACGGGCGGCTTTGCAATATTAAATACAGGCCTTGCCACCTACACGCCCTACCAGCAATGGGTCGTAACGATCTTCATGATCCTTTTCGGAGTGAATTTCAATTTCTATCACTTCCTTCTCATCAGGCGCTTCAAGAAAGCCTTTATGATGTCGGAGGTCCGGACCTACTTTATCGTGATCATTCTTTCAGGCCTCGTCATCGCGATAAACACCTATAATACCGCAGAAGGCGTATCTGCCACGATCCGAAACAGCTTCTTTACGGTAGGCTCGATAATCACTACCACGGGCTATTCGACTGTCGATTTCAATCTCTGGCCATCCCTTTCAAAGGTGATACTTGTCTTTCTCATGTTCTCCGGCGCCTGCGCAGGCTCCACCGGAGGCGGGATCAAGATCTCAAGGCTTCGCATCCTTACAAAATCTGTTTTTCGTGAGGTGAATAAATATTATCATCCAAGGTCGGTGAAAAAGATCAAAGAAGACGGGGAGGTCCTTGACGAAGAGACGGTGCGCTCTGTTGGCGTCTATATGTGCACCTTTGCGGTGATATTTGCAATATCCCTTTTCATCGTCTCTTTTGAAGGACGGAGCTTTGAAACGAATTTCACTGCTGTCGCCGCCTGCATCAACAATATAGGTCCGGGACTTTCCGATGTGGGACCCACGGGAAATTTCGGGAGCTTTTCAATCCCTTCAAAGATAGTGCTTATGATCGATATGCTTGCCGGAAGGCTTGAGCTCTACCCTCTGATCCTCCTTTTAAACCCTTCCGTCTATATTGACAGGGCAGGTGAAGTAAGGGCACACTTCAGGAAAAGGAGAAGGCTTCATAAACAAGATCTATAAGCTTCTCATCGGATCCTTTATTTATTTTTTGGATATCATCAGAGACCGGACGAAATGTATTTCCGCAGATGTCGGCGCCAAGCAATCTATGCTCCCTGCCGGCCGGCTTAAGAAATGAAGAAATATCCGAAAGACTCATATCGCCCTGATCCCAGTCTGTAAGGCATACATCAGTTGAAAGCGCATCCTTATCAATACTGAGATACAGAGGCAGCCCCTTTTCTATCTCATCCGGTTCCTTTATGAGAAAAGCAAAGCCATTAAGAGAAGGGTCATCTCTTAATGCATCAGAAAACAATCCCTCATCCGTTCCAAAGCAATATACTTTCTTAAGAAAGGGAATAGTCCTTTTTGCGATACGCACCCAATTCCCGCAGGAAAGTATGAGGTCGTCCCCCTCTTCAAAGGCTCCCTTTTCACAGTCCGGATGATGGTCTATGAGAAGAAGTGAAAAATCCTCTTTGATAAGCTCGAGAAAAAATAAAGAAATATAATGATAATTCCCTGAACCGAAAAGATGAATACCGCTATAGCCCGCTTCTTCAGCTCTTTTTCGTATCTCACGTGCTGCTTCATCCGAGCAGTAGCAGTTCACTCCGGCCATTCCGGAAATATCCATCTTTGTCGTCATCTTTTTTTAAATTCGACCCCTGCAAACGAAAGCGCTTCGCAAAGCCAGCCGGATGCGCTTGTATAGTCACCTACCCCGACTCCGTGGGGCATTTTGGGAAAAACATGATAGATATGATCTACATTATTTTCAGCGACAGCCTTTACCACAAGGTCGCACTGGAGCTTGTGATAGACCACGATATCCTGCGTGCCGGAAAACAAATAGGCCCTCGGATAATCATTGTCGATATGCTTGTGAAGTGCAAGGGCGTTCCTCTCCCACTCTGTGAACCTTCTCTTTTTGAACATGATGAGATTTCCCCTGATAAAGAGATGAACGTCAAGGAGCCAGACCCAGGGATTTAAGCAGTGGTGCTTTCTGTACTCGGGATCAGAGGTCCAGAAATAGCCCAGGAAAACAGCCAAAGGCTTGTTCAGTCCGTATTTGAGATAACCTTCCTCTTTTGTCCCGAACATTCCCGCGAGATTTCCGCCGGCGGAATAGCCTATCAGGATATAGTTCTTCGCATCTACATTGTATAGATCCTCATTTTCCCCGATATGCTTTATGGCCGCTGCGAGCTCCTTCATCGGGGACATATCTTTGCAGTCCCTTCCCGTGCCGTATTCAAGCACACAGGCAGAGAGTCCCAATTCATTCAGCCTCATCGCTGTAGGCCAGCCCTCGTTTTCGATGCAGAGATACTTATAGCCCCCGCCGGGACAGACAATGATGAGCGGTGATCTCTTTCCTGTGTCATTGGGAAAAAAAGTAAATTTATATTCTTTTGAAACTATAAGCCGCCCTTTTTTAGAAAGCTCTTCTTTCCGTAACAGTCCCTCCGCTCTCCTGCAGCACTTTTTTTCCATATGATACATATAGGCGGTCTGAAACATTACTATTACAAAGGTGAGAACATACCAGCCGACAAAAGCACCAAGTATTATAAAGAGAACTATCATTATTCTGCCTCGATCTCCTTGATATAAAACTCGTTTCCCTGCAAAAGATAAGTATGCTCGGAGCCGCAGTTCGGACAGATCTTTCCGTACTGAACAGTCGGATAGGTTTTTTTGCAGTCCTCGCAGTATGTCACGGCAGGTATGGTGAGAAGATTCAGCTTTGCTCCCTTTAAAAGCTCTGTCCGATCGCAGGCCCACCTGAAGCAGTCTTCAAAATAATCAGGCAGCACACCCGTGACCTCTCCTATCTCAAGGGTCACGGAACTCACACTCTTAAGCGAGTTTTCCTTTCCAAGCTCTGTAATATCATCTATGACATGAAAAACAATCCCAAGCTCGTGCACTTTTCATCCCTTCAGGCCGCGTGTCTGGCGATCCATATCCTCTACGACAATATCAAAGATCTCACCCTTTGTGGCGCAGTATTCAAGCACCAGCCAGGGCTTGTTGGTATGGAAATGAAGCTTGACAAGCTCCTCATCCCCTACGCAGAGAAGCTCCTCTCCAATAAAATTGTCTGCGATGTAGTCATGTATCTCGTCGCAGTCCAGTTCCTCACCCTCAAAGGGCTCGATCAGCATCTGGGTGTCATATCTCGGGTCGATCATTTTTTCTTTCCTTCCTTTTCAAAACTGTCGTTTAAAAAACCTCCAAAAAACGGTGGAAGCACAAAGTCACCATTCTCCTGCTTCCCTATCGGAATTTCTGCCATTGTATCAAGATCATTATCGTTATCCGCTGCCTCCATCTCTTCCTTATGCTTCTTCGCTTCCTCAAAAAAGGAATCGATAGTGCGCAGTATATCAGCCGCTCCCTTTGTTTTCAAAATATAATCCGTCGGATGATAGCTCATTACCCTTACCATGCTCTCCTTGTCATCGGTTCCCGTGAGAAAGATAACGGGAATGTCCCTCGTAGTCTCCTCATCCTTCAGGACCCGAAGAACCTCTGGACCGGAGAGACCGGGCATCTCATAATCAAGCATGATAAGGTCCGGGCGGCTCTCCTGAATTGCTTCAAGCGCAGCTGCACCGGAGCTTAAGGTCTCGACCCTGTATTTTTTCCCGAGCCAGTCTGAAAGGCCGGTGAGATAGATCTCGTCATCATCCACCACAAAGATCCTTTTTCTCGAATAGGTCTCGATCCCGGTAATGACCTTTTTCACAAAGCTCTTTGTATCAAGCGGCTTTAAGAATATCCCCGAAATAGAGGACAGGCTGATCTGTGAAAGTATGTTATGGACCTCAGCCTTCGATCCGATGAGAAAAAGAAGACGTCTCTTCCCTTCACATATCACGGCAAGCTTCTTCAAAAGCTCGGTTCCTCTGTATTGATATTCTCCCAGATAGAGGATGAAGGCTGCGGTATTGTTTTCATATTTTTTTATGGAATCCCTTTCGGGATCGATGAGCTTCACTGAAAAACCGCCGCTCAAAAGCTCCTTTTCAAGCGCGGAAATAAGAAAGCTCTGACCATGGCCTATCAGCACGGTATTCTTTTCAGCACCCTTTTCAAGACTGTTCATGGCGCTGACAGCATCCTGCTTTGCTTTTGAGGCCTCCGGGTCTACATCGGAGAAGCGCGCAACAACATCCATCACGGCATAGACATAGGCTTCAAAGTCGTCCAAAAACGAAGGGACCTTGTCCCTTACCATCTCAAGGTTTCCTGACCTTGCAATGACCTCTATGGTCTTTGCCTCAGTGGAAAGATCATTCGCCCCGAGTAGCGCCGCTGCGGACTTTAAGGCATGAACTATTATCGTGATCCTTTTCAGATCAGCGTCAGAAAGGGCCTTTGATAGTTCCTCTATCTTCTGGTCGCCTGTAGCAGCAAAAGTTGCGGCTATGTCAACGAGATTTTCCTCTCCCCCGCAGAGCAAAACCGCAGAATGCGCATTGATCCCGGGTATCTTTGAATATTCCTCAAAAAATTCTGACATTGTCTGAATCTTCCTTCCTGATAGAGAAATCCCCTCTCACAATGGTGAGATTCGGATTGTAGAACGGATCTCCATCCTCTATGATATCTCTCCAATGGTCATACATATATCTCTTCTCGGAATCGAACCTCTTCTGCTTCTCGGGAGAGTCGGTCTCATGACCTCTCGATAGCGATTCATAGTGGATGTGGGTAACATCGGGATCGTAGATGACACGAAAGCCTGCCTTTCTTATCTTAAGACAAAGGTCCACGTCATTGAAGGCCACGGCAAGAGTCTCTTCAAAACCGCCGACCTTTGAAAAGACCTCCCTTGATGTCATCATGCAGGCAGCTGTGACTGCTGTCAGATCCTGCTTTATGACAGCCCTGCCGAAGTAGCCTGTGTTTTCGCTGTCCATGCGTGAAAAGGCATGGCCCGCTATGCCGCCGAGACACATTATCACTCCGGCATGCTGTATCGTGGTGTCGGGATAGAGAAGCCTGACTCCTACAGCGCCGATGCCTTCATTCCTCTGGAAATTCGAAAGCATCTCTTCAAGCCAGTCAGGAGTCTTTATTTCTATATCATTATTCAGGAAAAGAAGATAATCCCCCTTTGCCTCCCTCACGCCGTAATTGTTGATGGCGGAGAAATTGAAACCCTTGTCCCAATAGAGTATCCTTACCCTTTTGTCATCCTTCAGGGAATCATAATACTCGAAGAGCTCCTTTTCAGTGCTCCCGTTTTCTATTATCAATATCTCATAGTTTTGATAAGTACTCCGCTCCTCAATCGATTCAATACAGGTGCGAAGTACAGATGCGTGATCGTGGGACGGGATGATGATCGAGACAAGATCGTTTGACTTCAGTGCATATTTTGTGACATAAAGTCCCTTTTCGGGACCGTTTGAAACCGTACCTTCCACATGAAGCCGCTTAAGAGAAGCCTCAATAGCCCTTCGAGCGCCTTCAACAGAAAAAGCTTCCGGAAGATTACTCCCTTCTTCATCATTATCCCTGATCATCTTGTGATAAAGGGCTTTTTGAATGTGCTTAATCTTCCGTGCCCGCTCAGCTATACGAAGGATGAGGTCGTAAACCTCAGCGCCTCTATATTCCCCGCAAAAGAACGGTTCCCCTTCTTCGATCAGGTTTTTTCTTATTATTGTAAGATTTCCGGTAAAAAAAGTCCCCCGCAGCTGATCCATGCTGAAATCGCTTTTGAAATCGGGATCAAAGAAGTATTCGCCATCAAAGCAGTCTTCGTCCGAGTAGATCATATCAACATCTTTTTCCTGCAGAGCCTCAGCCGCAAGGAAAAGAGCATCAGGCTCTATGGTGTCAGAACTTGAAAGAAGGGCGATGAATTCTCCCTTCGAAAGAGAAAGTGCTTCATTTTTGTTTTCGATGCTGTCTCCTTTTTTGGGAAGAACTGTCACTCTTATTCTTTCGTCTTTTTTCTCAAAATCTTTTATGAGCCTGGTTCTCTTTTCATTATCATCATCACTTGCATCGCAAAGACAAAGCTCAAAATTTTTGTAGGTCTGTGAAAGGACAGATTCTATAGTCCTTCTGAGATCTGCAATATCTGTATTAGAAATAAGGACCGGGATACTGATGAGAGGCGAATATGAAAGACATGCCTCGACTTGCTTTTTTTGTTCTTCCTTCGTTAATATCCTTTTTTTTCTGAACTCGGAATAATCGTCTTCTCCCGCATGCATGTCGGCTCTTACTTCCCGAACAAAGCCGCCGGGTGCCTTGAGCAGGAGGTCATATATCCCGTCCTTCCTGTTCTCCACACGAATGATAAAGCCTTTGCATTTGTCTTTCGGGAAGCCCTTTACCTTTACGTCAGCTCTTTCCTCCCGGCGAATATGAAAGTCACCCTCTTTAAGGCTGATATCAAGCTCGCTTAAAACCTCGAAAAGCTTATTATCTTTTATCTCAAGGCTCCTTGAATATCCCCAGCCCGTGATATAGGTCTTTCCGCCGTTACGCTGGACGCTGTCGATCAGACAGATTATCTCTTCCTTCTGCTCGTACAGCATCATTTCAATGCTGATACTTTTTTTGAAGAAAGGCTTCTTCCCTTCCCTTCCAATTTCGACTGTAAACATCCTGGAGGGATCCATGTGGAGAGGATATTCACAGGTAAAGGAATAATACCCGCCTTCCCCGGGAAGTCCGAAGGTCGACCGCACATCATCTCTCTCGTTGTCGGTTCGCTTCACGCCGTCACTTGATCCGTCTATCCTTACATAAAAGGGTAATGATGCGTCCCTTTCTATCTGCCAACCGTCTATCAGAAGAAGAACCCCGCCATCGGAGGCAGTGATACAAAAGCTGTCTATATTATATTTTTTTCCGAGGGAATATCTTACGATCTTTCCTGTCTTTTGCATCCTCAATCTCCCATAGAAGCTTTACGAAAACAATATACCAATTGCCGGAAAAGATTATACCATAAGTGTATCTGTACCGTCATTTCCGTATTAAAAAAACAAATCCCCGGGGATGCGTCGTTGCATCCCCGGGGACCTGAATATTCATGAGACACGTGGGAATCGAACCCACGACAACTTGATTAAAAGTCAAGTGCTCTACCGACTGAGCTAGTGTCTCGCGTGTCTGAAGGGATTCGAACCCCCGACCCACGGCTTAGAAGGCCGTTGCTCTATCCAGCTGAGCTACAGACACCTGTCGAAATGAAGAAAACTAGGGTGGATAGTGGGACTCGAACCCACGGCCTCCAGAGCCACAATCTGGCGCGCTAGCCAACTGCGCCATACCCACCATGTAAAAAAATATTCCTCCGAAATCCTCCGGCGAAAAACTGGGCCGGCCGGATTCGAACCGGCGGATGCAGGAATCAAAATCCTGTGCCTTACCGCTTGGCGACGGCCCACCATGAGCGGTCCTGTAAAGAAGGAAAAAAGCGGGTGATGGGAATCGAACCCACGTGTCCAGCTTGGAAGGCTGGTGTTCTACCATTGAACTACACCCGCATATAATAACAAATTTTTCGGGCCCGCTCTTGAGCAGGCCCGAGCCAAAACGCAAGTAGTATTATATGAAAATGGTCATTGATTGTCAACCTGTTTTTGTTCAGACGACAAAGGGGTGGTTTCCTTGTCCGTTTCCTTCGGTACGCTCTGCTGCATCATCGGCGGATTCGGCATGATCGGAGGATAAGGCGCCATCGGCGGGGGCGGCGGCATATTCTTCTTCTTTTTCTTATTATGCCTTGAAACAAGAACGATTATCACAATTATCGCAACAATGAAGGGCAGGCAGTAAAGCAGGATTATCAGCACATGAAGGAAGACTGCAAAGCCCAAAAACATCCCGTCTGAGAGGGATTCGGAAAGATCAGACCAGCGATTGTCCTCAGTTATTATAGAATTGTTGATATTAATGACTATAGTCTCATAAGCGACCTTGCTGTCATAGCTTGCCTTGAGAGCCTCATAGGACTCTATGTCTGCTGTGATATCGTCTATCCTGTCCTGAACACGAAGTATCTCATCAATAGAATTCGCCTTTGAAAGAAGCTCCTGATAGCGTTTCAGAGCGGTCCTTGCAGACTCAAGCCTTGACTGGTTGTCGGTATACTCATCAGAGACATCCTTTGAATTCTCGGAAAAATTCTTGATCTCATAGCTCTCTCTGATCTCCTTTAGAAAAACGTCTGCTTTCGCCGTCGGAATACGAAGCGTCAGTTTTCCGTTTTCCTCATAGATCGAAGAATCCTGTACAAAGCCTCCGGCGCTTTCAGCCATCTCAGATATCTCAGTAAAGACAGAAAAGGCATTTCCTGCCTCGATGGTAATATTGGCGGACTTGATTATCTTCAGCTCCTTCAGGGCATCTGCACTCCCGTTTTTCCTGTCAAGACCGTTTGCACTGTCTGAAGCTGATTTCGGACTTTCAGCATTCTTTTCTTCCGAAGAATCCAGGGCATCCCGCACCAAACCTGCCTCATTTTGGGTGAGGCCTTTGCTGCCTCCAAAAGAGCCCGAAGCGTCCGAAGATCCCGTGCAGCCTGAAAAGACAAGGCTCACAGAAAGCGCAAGGGCGCCTATGAGCAAGGGTCCAAAAAACTTCTTTTTCATCCAAAGCCTCCTTTCAACTGTTTCCTTTAGATCTTTCCTTTACCATCTCAAGCATTGAACGAAGAGCCTTTCCGCGATGGCTTATCTCATTCTTCTCTTCCGGAGAGATAGTCGCGCTTGTCACATCAAAGCCGTCCGGGATAAAGATCGGATCATATCCAAAGCCGTTCTCTCCTTCGATCTCATATCCTATCCTGCCTTCCATGGTCTTTTTTGTCACAAGATGATCACCGCCAAAGAAAACCGCGGATACTGCGCAGACAAACCTCGCCGTCCTCTTTTCATCCGGGACGCCGGATAGTCGCTTTAATATCTCATTATTTTTGATGTCATAAGAGGTGTCGTGCCCCATGAAGCGCGCCGACATTATTCCCGGAGCCTTGTCAAGGAAATCCACCTCAAGCCCGGAATCATCCGCCATCACAAGTACGCCTTCGGGATCCGGATAGTCACTGTCTACAAGCTCACGAACTGCCTTTGCTTTGATGAGGGAATTGTCCTCAAAGCTCTTCCCGTCCTCCACGGGCTCGGCAAAAACTCCCGCCTCCTTCATCGAAAGGATATCCGCATTAAGGTCTTTAAATATCTCCTTTATCTCCCGAAGCTTTCCGGAATTTCCTGTCGCAAAAATAATTGTTTTGATCTTATTCATCATGCACTTCCCCCGAGAGCATCTCGATCACCGCTTCGTGCAGAGCTTCCGCGGCCTTGTTCTGATACTCATCATCAACGAGCTTTGAAAGCTCGTCTTCATTTGTCATATAACCGATCTCACAAAACGCTATCGGCATAGCTGTTTCTCTTATAAGAAAATCCTCGTCCCCGGCGACAACGCCCCTGTTCTTTGAAGAGAGGCTTTCTACAAGTCTTGAGAGACAGAGATCTGCGAATGCCTTTGACAACCCGCTCTCATCTGTCACCCGATACAAAACCCTCGTGCCCGAAAAGTCCGAGCTTCTTCCGGAAGCAGTCGAGCTGCAGTGGATCGAGAGGAAAAGATCAGCATCAATCGCCTTCGAAAAAGCAGCCCTATCCTCAGGGCTTTTGTAAACATCAGTCTTTCTCGTACAGTAAATACCTATCTTTTTTGAGGCGATCTCATCCGAAAAAGTCTCTTTAAGCTTCTTCACGATCGAAAGATTGATATCCTTTTCGATAATGCCTGACACTACTGCGCCACTCTCCATGCCGCCGCCTCCGGCATCGAGTACCACCACTGTGTCGTAATACTCCTTTGGCGTCATATAGTCAAAACAGAGATCATTTCCGTCGATCGAATACGAAACCTCTGTAAAGTCTTTAAAGAAGAGATTTACTGTTCCCTGTTTTTCATTATAATCAAAGCTTATATCAGAAAGCGGATCCTTACTTCCCGCCATGAAGAAGTTCCTGAAATAATCCTTGCTGATCCCGGGAACGCTGAAGGAAAAGACCTTGCCTTCGGGATCATTTTCAAAGGTGATACCGGAAGGATCCGTCTCTTTGGGAAGCTTCATCAAAAGGTCATGCGAAGCCGCCTCCTCCCCGCCCCTCAAAAACGAAAGCACAGAGTATGACTCTCCCTCATTCATGGTGAAGGCTATGCCTGTATCCTCCTTTTTGGGGCTATCCTGGCCCTTGAAATTAATAAGAAACAGGAGCGTGCTCCCTATGACAAAGGCAAGGATAAGCGCTATGACAGCCTGTACCTTTGTCTCAGTCCTCACTGCCTTCGCTTCTTTCTTTGATATTGGAATAGGCCTTTAAGCAGAGGTTTCCGTGGGACTTCTCCTCAACAGACGTCCAGTCAAGTCCGTTGACTGAAATATAACCCTCACCGTCGGAAATATCAGCCTCTCCCTCCATCCGCTCCGAGGTATATTCCACAGCCATTGGCTGGGCTACACCGGGTGTAGTGATGGAAAGCATAACGGCAAATCTCTCCCCGGCAGATACAAAAACGGGACTGTCAAATGAGATCGTATAATACCCTTTGTTCTCAAGCCTTCCGCTGGCCACCGGCTTCCTTTTGGAAAGATCCTCTACACCTTGAAAATCCTCTACTATATAGACTTCATATATCGTGTCCTTTCCGAGCGCGTAGAAGCCGCAGGCCGAAACATCCTCATCAACTCCCGCAGTGAATATGTTCGCCGCGAAGACATTTTCTCCGGAATAGCCTATCTGTCCCGTCCAGCCGCAGAGATCCGACTGGTGGATAATGTCATAGCCTTCCGATGACATTATCCTCGAATACGAAACCGCCTGTGAGCCTATATTTGAATCGTAATAGGAAACATAGAAAACACCATTGTCTCCAAAGTCCTCACCCCAGCTGTTCTGGCAGATGAAAGCGCCCTTTCCTCTTGCCTTTCCACCGAAATCCGAAGCAGGTCTTTCATCATCCCAGCCTATTATCACAATGTCATGATTTGGCTCCTCTGTTCCGGTGTAGCAGTAAGCATTCTTGAGCGCGTTGTAATAGGGCGATGAGACCATAGTCCCCGTGGACGCAGTATCCGAATATATCGATGAGGTGACTCCTCCGTTCTTGTATATGGCAAGCTTTATAGCGTCAATATCATCAGCGGTAAAAAATCTGACCTCGGACAGGTGGTAATCCTTCACCGGTTCAGACGTTCCCAAAGTGACAGGTCCCTTCCACGAAAGAAGATAAGCAAGAGCCTGCGAATAGTCACCGCCTGTTTTTCCTTTAAATGAATAGCCCTTTTTCGCTATCATGTCCTCTACGTCAAAGAAAGCATTATCCTCCGGGCGGAGAGCTGATTCCATGGCGCCTGTTGAGGCATGAGCCCAACAGGTCGACTCCGTGCCCTGATTCATAGTGGGTGCAACCCTTCCTTCATCCCGAAGATCAAAGGAGGCCGGAAGTGAAAGCGGCGTAGCCGCCTCCGAGGAAAGGGCTATCTGCCGATTTGCGCCCTCTGAATTTATAGTGCAGGAAAAACCGAAAATTGCTGCAATATCTTTGATCGGAAGAAAGATATTTCCGTTCAGGATGAGCGGAGCCTCTGAAAGAGCAACAGTCTGACCGTTGATCTCTCCCTCAAGAGTCCCGGGGTGCATAAGTACAGAATCCGTGCCTCTCTTTACCCATATTTCCGCCCCGTTGTACATGTGGGCATTGCATGAAAAGATATCTCTTATCATGGCAAGGCTCCCCATAGGCTGAAGCCGCACATTCATGTAGATATCTGATGGATAAAGGCGCACCCTTGTTCCATCCATCGTCACGGAAACGCCGTAATTCTCATTAAGACTCCGGGCAATGAGCGGATCAAAAACAGCCCCCTCAAGGGTTGCCCCTCGGAAAGCCTTGACCTCTGTATACTGGTCAGGTATATGAAGGGCCTGGAACAAGGCCAGGACCGTTATTGCTGCAGCAAGCAGAAGATATCTCAGAAAGTATTTCAATTCTTGCTCCTCGGAGGCTTCGCCCCCATATATTCATAAAGATAAGTTGTCAGATCACCGTTTTTGATCTTCCTGTTTTTGTCGGCTTTTTTCCCAATGCATTCCTGAGCATCGGGATAGGAGGTGATAAAAAATAATGACCAGTCCGAAAGTCTCCTGTAGGATTCTCCTAGTGATCTGTAGAGCATTTTCAGCCCCTCATCATCTCCCTTTGAAAGCCTCTCGCCATAAGGGGGATTTGTGATGATGAAGCCATATTTCTTCGGATGTCGAAGGTCACGGACCTCTCTCCTTTGAAAATGGATAATGTCGAGAACCCCCGCCCTGTCAGCGTTTTCACGGGCTGTCTTTACCGCTTCATCAGAAATATCATAGCCCTGGATATCGGTCTGTACATCAAACCTTATATTTGAACGGGCCTCTTTCCTTTCTTCCTTCCATAGCGCTTTGGGAAAAAGATTGTCCCATTTCTCAGCCGTGAAGCTCCTTGAAAGCCCGGGAGCTATATTCATTGCAATGAGTGCTGCCTCGATCGGTATGGTGCCGCTTCCGCAAAACGGATCCACAAGGATCCTGTCAGCATGCCAGGGTGTGAGCATGATGAGCGCGGCCGCAAGGGTCTCCTCGATCGGAGCCTTCACACCGGAAAGCCTGTAGCCTCTTTTATGCAGCGAGGGGCCTGTGGTATCGAGGTAGACAGATACATTATCCTTGTTCAAAAAAATCCTGACGGGATAGTCTTCTCCATCCTCCGGAAGCCAGTCAAGACCATATTTTTGCCCGAGACGGACAGCCATCGCCTTCTTCGCAAGTGACTGGATATCTCTTGGAGAAAAAAGCTTTGAATCAACGGAGGAAGCCTTTGTGACCCAGAACCTGCCGTTCTTTTTGATATAATCCTCCCAGGGCAGAGCCTTTATCCCCTCAAAAAACTCATCAAAAGTCAGTGCGGTAAAGCTCCCCACCTCTATATAAACCCTCTCGGCTGTTCTCAGGTGGATATTTGAAAGAACCACCGCGCGCTCATCACCGGAAAATGTGACCCTTCCGTCTGAGACCTTTTTGATCTCATAGCCGAGAGCGACTATTTCCCTTTTCAGCACAGCCTCTATGCCAAAGTGGCACGGAACAGTAATATTCAATAGTTTTCCTTCCATGGGGCACATTATAAAACGAAAATAGACGGTCCGCAACTCTTGCGGACCGCCTGTCATAAAAAGAAAGGAGACTCTTATGAAACTTTAAGCGTAAGCATCGATATGTGCGCCGGCCATGGAATATTCAAGTCCCTGCCTTGAAGCATCATATGATGTATTTCCGGAAAACCTCTCAGCAAGCTTGTTGTATGCTCTCTGCGCCTCTATATCCGCATCAAGCTGCTTTACTCTGTTTTCCGCTACAACCTGTCTCGAAGCATTCGGATACTGAACCGGATCAACGGGAGCAATGCCATCACTGGCGCCGGCTCCTGCTTTCACACGCTCTACATATGCATCCGAAAAGTCTGCCTCATTTGAAATCTGATAATTCCTGTCAATTGATGATGTAAGCTGCCCGACCGGCGAAAAACCACCGACCGAGCCTATCCTGCCTAACGATAATCCCACTGTATCCGTTCCTCTCCCCTAAGAAGTGAATCAGTATTCTGTCTGTTAAGTGCCTGGGCGGCTCTGACCGCACCATCATCCGTTCTCAATGAAACAGTATCAGCTGCAGCATTGACTCCTGCAACATTCACACCGGCATTTTCAAATGCGTTGTTGTCATCATTCCGGTCGTTTGCGTTCCTCGCAGCCTCAAACCTCTCCAGACCGCGCATACCATCATTACCGGCTGCAAAATTTGCATTTGCTATAGCCTCGGCGCCTTCCTGAACATTCCTCTTTGTTGCGTCAAGTCTGGCAAGATCCGCTGCATTCTGAGCGTTGTTTTCTTCCTTTGCCTTCACAAGCTCCTCGCGGGAATCGATCTCTTTCTCATAATCATTCCGCGAAATCCTGCCCTCAAGATAATACTGCTCAAGCTGATTGTTCGTAACACCGGCAAAACTCGTGATCTCGGAAGCCTGAGTTTCCTCAGCCGCCGCCTGCGCCTGCCTTTCCTCGGCAGCCTCTTCTGCGGCTCTTTCCCTTGCAGCCTCTCTTGCGGCTCTCTGCTCGGCAATGAGTTCTATCCTTGCCTCTCTTGACTGCTCGCTGCGCCTTGCCGCCTCATCCGAAACAGCAGCACCTGTGTCATTTCCCGCTGTCTTTTCGGCATCCTTTTCGGTAACGCTGCCCTGACGCCTCTCATCAAGGTCCTCCTCAGCGGCTTTGCTCACCGCGAGTGTATCGCCGTCCCTGTCTCTGGCAACAACAGAGCGATCCATGAGCGCTTCCTTTGTCTCTTCGGCAGCCTCGGCATTTGCCCTGATAGTGTCGCTGTCAATACGCTTTGTCGCGGCATCGGCAGCATTGTTTTGAACATTTTTGTTCTGTCCCTGACCGGGGCGGACCTCACTCAGGTTGTTCGCCTGTACCTGCGCCGCATTCTTGCCTTCCGTGGTCCTCAAAGCCGGTGAAGCTTGCTCCAAGGACGCTGTGGTAACGTTCCCCGTTCCACGAATCTTCATAGCATCCATAATACGCTTCCCTTTCCGGCAAATGTATGCTCCGCGAGCCTTTTATTTACACGCAGAGCGCGCAAATGCACTCCATTGCATAATAGTAACAACTACATTATAACTAAAAATAATAAAATGTCCACAATTTTTTCAACATTATCGACAAATTTTATTATTTTTCATCTTTTTTCAGACAATTTGCAGAAAGAACGCCCTCTGTCAGACCAATTTCTATAGTGTCGCCCTCGTCGACCTTTCCCTCGAGGATAATGCGCGCTGCAAGCGTTTCAACGTTCTTCTGGATATAACGCTTAAGCGGTCTTGCCCCGTAAACGGGATCGTAGCCGTTATCAACAATGAACTGTTTCGCCTCGGGAAGTATCGACACCTTTATCTCCTTGTCGGAAAGCCTCTCGTTCAATTCCTTCACCTGAAGGTCGACGATATAGACGATATCGTCCTTGGTGAGCGGTTTGAACATTATTATCTCATCAAGGCGGTTCAGAAATTCCGGTCTGAAGGAGGAGCGAAGGAGCATATTCACCTGCTCCTGAGACTCCGGAAGGATGCTGCCGTCCTCGGCTATCCCGTTCAAAAGGAATTCGGATCCCAGGTTCGAAGTCATAATGATGATAGTATTCTTGAAGTCCACCGTGCGCCCCTGGGAATCGGTCACGCGCCCGTCGTCAAGGACCTGCAGCATGATATTGAACACATCGGGATGCGCCTTTTCAATCTCATCAAAGAGGATCACGGAATAAGGCTTTCTTCGTACTGCCTCCGTAAGCTGCCCTCCCTCATCATAGCCGACATATCCGGGAGGCGCTCCGATGAGACGGGAGACCGAGAATTTCTCCATATATTCGGACATGTCGATCCGGACCATATTATTTTCATTATCAAAGAGCGATGCTGCGAGGGACTTCGCAAGCTCGGTCTTTCCGACACCGGTAGGGCCCAGGAAAAGGAATGAGCCTATCGGCCTGTCGGGATCCTTGATGCCGGCACGGGACCTTATTATTGATTCCGTAACCTTCTTTACGGCGTCATCCTGGCCTATTACCCTCTTATGAAGTTCCTCGTCAAGGTGGAGAGTCTTCGTCTTCTCTGTCTCTGAGAGCTTTGCCACGGGAATGCCCGTCCACTTTGAAACGACGCGCTCTATCTCGTTTTCCGTGACCCTGTCGTGGACAAGATTTCTCCCCTTCTTTTCGTATTTTTCCTCCTCTTCGAGAAGGGCCTTCTGAAGCTCGGGAAGCTTTCCGTATTGAAGTTCTCCGACTTTTGTATAATCCGAATTCCTCTCTGCTATCTGAATCTCCGCCTTTGTGTTTTCAATGCTCTCGCGAAGCTTTGAGAGATTGTCCGCGGAATTCTTTTCATTATCCCATTCGGCTTTTTTCAGGGAGAACTCATCCTGCAATGTCGAAAGCTCCTGATCAAGTACCGCAAGTCTTGCAGCCTCGCTCTCCGATCCTTCTCCCTGCTCCTGCTCTTTTTCAAGCGCAGACTTTTCCGCCTTCATCTGGGTGAGCCTCTTGTTCATGTCAAACAGCTCATCCGGCATCGAATCCATCTCAGTCTTTACGACAGCGCAGGCCTCGTCCACAAGGTCTATCGCCTTGTCGGGAAGGAAGCGGTCTGAGATATAACGATCCGAAAGCTTTGCAGCCGCAACAAGCGCATCATCCGTGATCTTCACCTGATGGAAGGACTCATATCTCTCCTTCAGGCCGCGGAGTATGTACTCCGTATCCTTTACGGAGGGCTCGTTCACGAGCACCGGCTGGAACCTTCTCGCAAGAGCGGCGTCCTTTTCGATATATTTCCTGTATTCATCAAGAGTGGTCGCCCCGATGCAGTGAAGTTCGCCTCTGGCAAGCATCGGCTTTAGCATATTTCCGGCATCAGTCGAGCCTTCAGCGTTTCCGGCGCCCACTATCGTATGAAGCTCGTCGATGAACAAAAGCAGCTCCCCGTTTGAGTTCTTTACTTCATTAAGAACCGCCTTCAGGCGCTCTTCAAATTCTCCTCTGTATTTCGCGCCGGCAACAAGCGCGCCCATATCAAGTGAGAAAAGCCTCTTGTCCTTCAAGGACTCAGGGACATCATTGTCCGCAATACGCTGGGCAAGGCCCTCGACTATAGCGGTCTTTCCTACACCGGGCTCACCGATGAGGACCGGGTTGTTCTTGGTCTTCCGCGACAGGATCATTATCACATTCTTGATCTCGGTATCGCGCCCTATGATGGGATCAAGCTGCTGCTGCTTTGCCTTTTCCACCAGCTCTGTCCCGTACTTTGAGAGCGCGTCATAGGTATCCTCGGGATTGTCCGTATCGACCCTCGTATTCCCTCTCACTGACTGAAGGGCCGTCAGGAAGCGTTCTCTCGTGATCCCGAATTCCTTGAATTTTTCTTTGATCTTTGAATCAGGATATTTGATGATCGCAAGGAAGATATGCTCGACCGATACATAGCTGTCTCCCATGGCCTTTGCTTCGTCCTCTGAGTGGATCAGGACATTGTTCAGATCCTTCCCCACAAAGTTCTGGCTGCCGCCGGACACCTTCGGAAGGGATGCGACCATCTTTTCAATATCATTTTCAAAATAGTCGAGCTTGATCTCCATCTTCTCGATGAGGCGAGGGATCAGGCCATCCTCCTGCTTCAGAAGAGAAAGAAGAAGATGCGACTCAGTGATCTCCTGATTCCCATAATCGTTTGCAAGCTTTTCACTGCCGTTTACAGCTTCAAGCGATTTCTGCGTGAATTTTTTGATGTTCATATTCTGTCATCTCCTTTTTTGTGGCCAAGTGGACGTTTTCGGACAAGGGGACGTGTCCCTTGTCCGAGGTGTCCGGACAAGGGACACGTCCCCTTGTCCGAAAAACGCTCCTGCCTTTAAAAGCGCTCTGTACGTTTTTGCAACCGGAAGCCCGACGATATTGTCATAGCTTCCTTCTATCCTTTCGATGAATCTTGAAAAATAACCCTGTATCCCGTACGCTCCTGCCTTGTCATAGGGCTCCTTCGTATCAAGATAATCCTCAATCTCTTCATCCGACATCTCAAAAACAGACACCGCGCTCTTCTCGTGAAAAGAGATCATCTCTTTTTCAGACAGTACCGTGACGCCCGTATATACGTCATGCTCCCTGCCCTGAAGCAGCTTTATCATCCCTTTCGCGTCGTCCCTGTCTTTTGGTTTCCCAAAGATGACCCCGTCCACGGACACCACCGTATCCGCTCCTATCACTATTATATCACCGTCTTGCAAGGCTTCTTTTACCGAAGATGCCTTCGCCCTTGAAAGCTCTTCGACAAGCTTCTCCGGGGGCTCACCCGAAAGCCTTTGTACGATCTTTTCTTCATCCACCGCTGGGGAAACGCAGTCATGCATTATCATCGCGTTTTCAAGGAGCATGGTCCGACGGGGCGATTTACTTGCAAGTATTATCTTCTTCAATGCTCTTCCTTCCACTTTTTGATCTCAGAAAGCCTCTTCTTGAAATCCTTTTCCTTCCCTTCCTCCGAGGGCTCGTAGTAGGTACGCCCCAGAAGGGAATCCGGCAGGCACTGCATCGATGTGATGTGCCCTTCGTAATTGTGTGCGTATTTATAACCCTCTCCGTAGCCAAGATCCTTCATCAGTCCCGTCGGAGCGTTTCTGATATTCATAGGCACAGGCTCGTCTATTTCATTAAGCGCGTCTTCCTTCGCCTCATTGTATGCGACTTCCATCGAATTTGATTTCGGAGCGAGAGCCATATAAATAACAGCTTCAGTCAGATGGACCGTACACTCCGGCATACCGATAAGATGGCAGGCCTGCATGCAAGAGACCGCGAGCGTCACGGCATAAGGATCCGCAAGTCCCACATCCTCCGCTGCAAATCTCGTCACACGACGCGCCACATACATGGGGTCCTCTCCGGCTTCAAGCATCCTTGAAAGCCAGTAAACCGCAGCATCGGGATCAGAGTTTCTCATGGATTTGTGAAGGGCTGAGATCAAATTGTAATGCTCCTCTCCCTTTTTGTCATAAAGGAGCGACCTCTTTTCAGTGCAGCGTGAAAGCGTCTCTTCTGTAACGAGGACCGAGCCGTCCGGCTTCATATCCCCGTTTAATACCGTCATCTCAAGGACGGAAAGTGCGCTTCGCGCATCCCCGTTTGAAAAAACCGCTATCCTTTCAAGGAGATCGTCAGCGATATCGACCCGCTGGGAACCAAAGCCCTTCCCTGAGGTAATGGCATTTTTCAGGACTTTTACTATGTCGTCTTTGGTAAGAGCCTTCAGCACGAAGACCCTGCAGCGGGAAAGGAGCGCCGCATTGATCTCAAATGAAGGATTTTCAGTGGTCGCGCCGATGAGGATAATGCTCCCCTTTTCCACAAAGGGCAGAAAGGCATCCTGCTGTGCCTTATTGAATCGGTGGATCTCGTCCACGAAAAGGATGGTACGGCTCCCAAATCGAAGGTTTTGATCAGCCTCCTCCATTACCTTCTTGATCTCTTTGATACCGCTCGTAACTGCGGAAAAGTCAATGAAGGCGGCCCTGGTCTTCTCTGCTATTATCCTTGCAAGAGTCGTCTTTCCGACCCCCGGAGGGCCCCAGAGTATCATGGAGGAAACAGAGTCCGACTCGATCAGATTCGAAAGGATCTTTCCCTTCCCGAGGAGATGCTCCTGCCCCACATATTCCTCGAGAGAAGATGGGCGGACGCGGGCGGCGAGAGGCTGCGCCATCGTTACGCTTTTTGAGTTGTTTTCAAACAAAGATAATTGTTCCATAACTTGATATTCTATCCGAAAACCCTTAAAATTCAAGCGTTACGTATATTATTACAAGGAGGATGTCACATGAAAAAATACTCTGAAATGTCAAAGGAGGATCTTCTCAAGGAAAGGGAAAGCCTCGAGCACTCTCTCGAAGAATACAAAAAGATGAACCTTTCCCTGAACATGGCGAGGGGCAAGCCCTCTGTCGCTCAGCTTGAGCTTTCAATGCCGATGATGGACATCCTTCACAGCGAAGCCGACATGGTCTGTGAGGATGGCTCCGACTGCCGGAATTACGGAGTTCCCGTAGGTATTCCGGAAGCAAGGCGTCTTATGGGTTCCTTGATGGAGGATGATCCCGAGAATGTCTTCGTCTTTGGAAATTCATCCCTGAATATAATGTATGACCAGGTGGCCCGCTCTTATACTCACGGGATCTGCGGAAATCCGCCCTTCGCAAAGCAGGAAAAGATCAAGTGGCTCTGTCCCGTGCCCGGCTATGACAGGCATTTCAGGATCACTGAGTATTTCGGGGCAGAGATGATCAATATCCCGATGAATGCGGACGGTCCCGATATGGATATGGTAAGGGAGCTTGTGGAAAACGACCCTGCTGTAAAAGGGATCTGGTGCGTTCCGAAGTTTTCAAATCCCACAGGTATAGTTTATTCTCCGGAAACAGTCTTTGCCTTTGCGGCACTGACCCCCGCCGCGCCCGATTTCAGAATATACTGGGACAACGCCTACTGCGTCCACTTCCTCTATGATGACGACCACCCCTTCATCCCCGAGATCCTCTCGGAATGCGAGAAGGCCGGGCATCCCGATATGGTCTTCAAATTTGCCTCCTGCTCAAAGATCACCTTCGGAGGCTCAGGAATATCAGCAATGGCTTCTTCAAAGAACAACCTTGATGATGTCAAAAAAACGCTTACTGTCCAGACCATAGGACATGACAAGATGAACCAGCTTCGTCATGCGAGGTTCCTTAAAGATCACGACAATGTGATCGAGCACATGAAGATGCATGCAGCGATACTCCGCCCGAAATTCGAGCTTCTTGAGAATACACTTGATAACGAGCTTCTCTCCCGCGGGATAGGGAATTATTTCAAGCCGAAGGGAGGCTACTTCATAGCCTTCGAAGGTCCTGACAACACTGCAAAGGAGACGGTTTCTCTTGCTTCTGACTGCGGAGTAGTACTCACAGGCGCCGGAGCGCCCTTCCCTTACGGAAAGGATCCTGATGACAAGTGGATCCGCCTTGCACCGTCCTTCCCTACTTTGGAAGAACTTGAAAAAGCCTCCGAGATCTTTGCTGTCTGCGCAAGGCTTGCTTACCTCAAAACATTGACCGCCTGAGAAAGGAGATCCCGGGAAAAATGTCAAAGAAATACAAATACGGCTTCATAGGCGCGGGAAACATGGGAAGCTCAATGATAAGCGGGCTCCTTGAAAGCGGACTCGCTGAAAAAAAGGATATTACCTTTGTGACCGCCCATGAGGATTCCGCAAAAAATATAGAGGAGCGCTTCGGAATAGAAAGATCAAAGGATGCGGCATCTCTTTCAAAGGAGAGTAATGTCATTATCCTTGCGGTAAAGCCCGGGCAGCTTTCAGACATCCTTCCCGATATCAGGGAATCCCTTGATGCCGGAAGCATAGTAGTCTCGGTAGCTGCCGGAAAGAGCATTTCGGAAATTGACAATGCACTTCTTTCCATGGAAGTCGCGGGGAAGCTTAAAGTAGCCCGCGCCATGCCAAACACCCCCGCGGCTGTCGGCGAGGCCATGAGCGCAGTCTGCTTCAATGACAGGTTTTCGGATGAGGAAAAGAAAGAGGTCCTTTCAATCTTCCGTTCCTTCGGTGTGGCTGAAGAAGTGGACGAGGGACTCATGGATACAGTGACCGGGCTTTCCGGCTCTTCCCCCGCCTTCATCTATATGCTGATAGAAGCCATGGCGGATGAAGCCGTGCGCCACGGCATGAAGCGCGACAAGGCTTATACCTTCGCGGCCCAGGCGGTGAAGGGTTCTGCAGAGATGGTCCTTAAGACCAAAAAGCACCCCGGGGAATTGAAGGATCAGGTCACCTCCCCCGGCGGAACTACGATCGAAGGCGTGCGCGCTTTGGAGGAAAAGGGCTTCCGCAAAGCGATAATGGAAGGCATAGATGCTGCGATAAGAAGGTCGCTTGAAATGTCTCAGAATTGAACGGATATCTCATATACAAAACGACCGGCGGGAAAAAACCGCCGGTCGTTTTTGTTCATCCTGTTGTTTTCAGCCTTTCGTATTGAAGAAAGAAAGCAGGTCAGTAAGCTCGCTTGCTATGCCCTCGAGCCTTGCGGATATCCCCTTCATGTCCGCCACCGTTGAATTGACCTGCTCCATGGAAGCAGATGTCTCTTCGCTCGATGCGGCATTCTCCTCCGAGATCGCGGAAAGAGAGGACATGGTATCGTTGACGGAATTGCACTTGTCCTTGATGACATCGCAGGCTTCCTTCGCGCGCTCGAAGCTGTCCCGAACCTCCGCGATCTGGTTCGAAACTGTCTCCACGGATTCCTGCGCGTTTCCGGATATCTCCTGCTGCCTTGCCATTATATTTGAAAGATCGTCTACGGTCTTCACCGCGGAGGAACTCCTTGCTGAAAGGTGGTTCATGATCTCTGCTATCGAGGCCGCCGATTCCTTCGACTGATCCGCGAGATTTGATATCTCCTCAGCAACAACCGCAAATCCCCTTCCGGCCTCGCCTGCACGGGCTGCCTCGATTGAAGCGTTGAGGGAAAGGAGGTTCGTCTGCGTCGCTATGGAATCGATAGCGGATACTGCCTCCTGAACCTCTCCTACGAAGGAATCCACTGCCTTCATCGCATCCGAAACCTCCGCGAGAGACATTTCCGTCTGTGACATAGCTTCCTTCAGTTCGTCGAAGCTCTTCTTCATGTCATTGGAGTGGTCCGCCATCTCGTGAGCCTTCTGATCCGAGGATGTGACCTCATCCGTAAGATCGTCTACGGAATTTACGATATCCCCGATGGCCTGGACGCCATCCTGAACGGTCTCGGCCTGAGATGTGGCGCCTGTGGCGATCTCGTCTACTGCCTCGGAAACATTTTCTGAATTTTCCTCCGTATGCACCGCGGACTCGGTCATGGTCTTCGCGGAAGCGGATATCTCATGGGCCTTGTCTGTGATGCTTGAGATCACGTCTGTCAGTTTGTCACGGAGAGAAGCCGTATTACGAGCGAGCTCTCCGAGCTCATCCTTTCTCTTGAGTGATCTCTCGTCAAGTTCGAATACGAGATTCCCGCTTGAGATATTTGAATTCGCTTCATCCGTGTCAGCTACGACCTTTGTTATCTTGTTTGAAAGAATGATCGCAATGATGAGGAACACCGCTACCACGATGGCAGAGATCACAACCATCATGAGAAGGACGTTCAAGATCGAGCCTTCGATATCAGCCCTCGGGATACCTGCAAAGAACATACCCACGCAGGAGCCGGATCCGTCTATGATCGGAAGGTAGGATACAAAATAGGCTTTGCCCACAACCTGGGTATTCTCGGAAGAATAAGTCTGCTTGCCCTGAAGAACGGCCTTTATAACGGCATCCCCGGCCTTGGTTCCTACCGCTCTCTTCCCATCGGTGCCCTTGACAGATGTGGCGCGTCTCGTGTCCCCTACGAAAAGGGTGCAGTCGATATCCGTATCCCTCTTGTATGTGTCAAAAAGCTGTGTCAGTTTCTCGCGAACATCCTCTCCGTTCATCAGGATCTGATCCGTCGCTTCATCATACTCAAGGGAAGTGACGCCCGCCTCCGAGGTCTTGAACTGTTCATAGACCATGCGGTTTACGGCGTAGAGCCTGTCGTCATAGCTCTCTGAAAGAGTTGACCTCAGCGTGATCACCGATACCAGGCACAGGAGCACTGTAACGATGATCATCGGCAGCAGAGCGAGCCCGAGAAGACTGGCCCTGAAGCCGCCCCTTTTCTTCTTTGAACCATTCTTTGCCATGGATTTTCCCTTTCTATCCGGTTTCCGATACACTGACAATATGTCGTACTGATCTAGCCGGGAAAAAATAGATATTGTGGTATACAGACTTGTATTATACGCTATGTGGGTACAAAGGACAAGTGTTTTTACTATTATCTGACTAAATTCTGACACGGTCAAAAAACTGCTTGATTGTAGTTTCTTTCTATGTAATAATTTTGGAGTTGCTGTTTAGGGTACGGATGGCATGAAGTCATTCTTTCGGGACGCAGAAGCGTTTTATAAAGTACCCTTGTCAGGCTTTTTTATTGATGTCACGAGGGCATCTTGCTTTTTGCAGAAAGCAGGATGCCTTTTTGTTTGGTGAATGGTTTGCATAAGAAAAAGAAAAAACTGATCGCGATCATTATCCTCATTATTGCGGTCCTTATCACAGCCTTTGCCTCCCTCTTTCTGGGTTCATCCGATATGAGCTTTTCAGAAGGAGTTGGCGCCCTCTTCAAAACCGGGGATTCGAACATGATAAGGATAATCTGGAATATCAGGCTTCCCCGGATACTTGCAGCTTTGATCGCAGGCGCCGGGCTTTCGGTATCAGGTCTCATAATGCAGACCGACCTTTCAAATCCAATGGCCTCCCCTTCAACCCTCGGAGTGTCGAACGCAGCGGTCTTCGGCGCAAATCTTTCCATCATTGCGTTTGCGGGAGGCTTTCTTGAGACCGGAAACAATACAAAAAACCTGACAGCCGGGATCAACCCTTTTTCGACCTCTCTCATGGCCTTTTTGTTTTCCACATTATCGATAATACTGATCCTCCTCCTTTGCAGGATAAGGTCCTTCAACAAAGAGGTCGTGGTGCTTGCCGGTATTGCTGTGGGCGCCATATGGACGGCCGCAACGACTGTACTTCAGTTCTACGCCACGGACGTCGGGATCTCCGCAGCCGTGATATGGAATTTCGGGGATCTTGGAAGAGCGACCTACACCACTGATCTCATCATGGCTGTCGTGGTGCTCTTTGGAGCAGTATACTTCACGCTCTCCTCCTGGAAGCTGAATGCGCTTCTTTCGGGAGATGCCGCAGCTCATTCCATGGGAGTCAATGTAAACCGCCTCCGTGCACTTTCAATGCTCCTGGCTTCGCTCATCACCGCAGTCTGTGTCTCCTTCCTCGGGATCATAGGCTTCATAGGGATAATCGGCCCGCACATAATAAAGAGGCTCATCGGCCATGACCACAGATTCTCGATCCCGGGGAGCATGCTGACGGGAAGCCTTGTACTTCTGCTTGCCGACACATTTTCAAGGACCGCCGGGAAAGGCTCCGCCCTTCCTGTCGGCGCGATAACATCGCTCCTTGGCGCACCTTTCTTCGTCGCCATTATCTTTTCAAAAAGGGGGACGGGACACTATGATTGAGATCAAAGGCCTTTCCTTCAGATATTCAAGGTTTGCGCACGAAGTGCTTTCAGGAGTGGATCTGTGCTTAAATGACGGTGAGATCGGAATCCTGCTCGGAAAGAACGGCTCCGGAAAGACGACACTTTTCAGGAATATCCTTGGGATCAACCGTCCTTCATCGGGAGCCATACTTTTCGACGGAAAGGATATAACAAAGCTCTCCCGCCGCGAAAAGGCAAGGCTGATAGCCTATGTCCCGCAGCATATCCATTTCGGCGAGCTCTCTGTCTACGACAGCATCATGATGGGGCGGATAAGCTACTTCGGTCTTTCAGCGGGCGAACATGATATGGCGGTCGTTGACAGGATAATAAATGAGATGGGGCTTTCCTCTATTTCAGATCGAAACGCGGAGGAGCTTTCCGGCGGAGAAAAGCAGAAGGTCGCGATAGCACGTGCACTCGCGCAGGAACCGAAGATGCTGATATTTGACGAGCCGACCGGGAATCTTGATATAGCAAACGAGCAATTGATAATAAGAGAAGCCAAAAAGCTTTCAAGGGAAAAGGGGATAAGTATATTATCCTCCCTCCACGATCCAAACGAGGCGCTTTCGCTGGGAGACCGCTTCTTTTTCCTGAAGAACGGGAAGGTAGCCTTCACCGGTGACAGCGGCGTGTTTTCGGAAGAGACCATAAAAGAGGTCTTTGACGCGGATGTTACTATCACTGAGATTTCAGGAAGAAAAGTAATACTAAAAAGTGTTTTGCAAGTAAAGGAGAACTAAAAATGAGAATGAAAAAGATAGCATCAGTATTTCTGGCCGCAGCTATGGCTCTGTCGTTCACTGCCTGCGGCTCAAACACAGGAAACAGCAGCAGTCAGACCGCATCTTCATCAAGCGCCGTTTCTTCGGCCGCACAAAGCTCCATTGCTTCCTCGTCGGTAAGCGAAACGACAGCGGCTGAACTGAAGGTAACTGACATGATAGGCCGTGAAGTCACGGTCACGCCGGGAAGCTACAAAAGAGTCGTCTGCATCGGTGCCGGAGCGCTTCGTATGTATTCCTATATCGGCGATGTAAAGCTTCTCACAGGCGTTGAGGATATAGATAATGAAAGCCTCAGTGAGCGCCCGAAGATGTTTGATTCTGTAGCAAGGCCTTACGTCCTTGCTTTCGGAGAGCAGTTCAAGACACTTCCCTCCTGCGGAGTCGGCGGTCCCAACGCGCAGGCTGCAGAGGCTGAAAAGATACTTTCCTGCAAGTGCGATATCGTGATCTCGGAATACGAGGATGTAGATAAGGAAAACGCTCTTTCCGAGGCTCTCGGAGTTCCCGTCATTACCTTAAAGACAGGTCCAAACGGAGTATTTGACGAAAACTTCGCTTCCTCTCTCACCCTTCTCGGAAAGATCTTTGATAAAGAAGAAAAGGCTGAAACGCTCAATGCCTTTGTTAAAAAAGAGACTGAGGACTTAAAGAAGAGGACCGCGGACATAACTGATGACAAGAAACCCTCTGTCTATATCTGCGGCCTTGGAAACTGGGGAACCACGGATCACCTCATGACCGCGCAGGGCTACATTACCTTTGATATATTGAATATAAAGAACGCTGTCTCAGGCCTTGAAAAGAACGGGATCCAGAAGATCGAAGCCGAGAAATTCGTCTCCCTCGGTGATTACACAGACATCATGATAATAGATGCCGCTGCTGTAAAGAATATCAAGCCGCTCTTTGCCGAGAACCCTCAGATGTTTGACCACATGAAGGCATGGAAAAATGGTGAAGTTTATCTTCAGATGGCGTACAATGCTTATTATACAAACTTTGAAACAGCGCTGGTAAACGCCTGGTTCATAGGAAAGACGGTCTATCCCGACAAGTTCTCCGATGTAGATATTGCCGCGAAGACGAACGAGGTCACAAAGGCCTTCCTCGGGGTTGAGCTTTCGGACAAGATCAATTCCTGCCCTTCGAGCTTCGGCGGCTACCAGAAGATAGATACCGCAACTTTCTTTACAAAATAATGATGGAAACAGAACTTATTAAAAATTTTTTTGACAAAGCTGCAAAGACCTGGGATGAGGAGCTCATTTTCGATCCCGATATCATAAACACCATCCTCGATAATGCGTCGGTGTCTTTGGGTAAGGATATCCTTGACGTAGCCTGCGGCACCGGCGTCCTCATACCCTTCTATCTTTCGCGGGATGTAAAGAGCGTGACCGGAGTCGATCTTTCAGAAGAGATGATAAAGATAGCTTCAGGGAAATTTTCGGATGAGCGGGTAAGCTTCATCTGCGGAGATATCGAGGAAGTCGCGCTCAAAAAAAAGTTTGACTGCGTAGTCCTCTACAACGCCTTCCCCCACTTCCCTGATGAAAAGAGCCTCATAAAAAGGCTCTCATCGCTCCTTAAAGAAGGCGGCACTCTTGCTATCGCCCACGGCATGAGCCGGGAAAAGATCAATATGCATCACGACGCCCTTGCAAGGGGTGTGTCAAAGGGCCTTATGGAGGCAGAAGAGCTTCGGGAACTGATGTCTGAATATCTTTCAGTAAAGACCTGTATCTCCGATGAAAAAATGTACGAAGTCGTTGGGATAAAGGAGTGAAGATCATGCATGTACTCATAATGGACGGACAGGGCGGCGGGCTTGGAAAGCAGCTGATCACAGCCCTTAAGGACGGGCCTGACATATTTATAACGGCTGTCGGAACAAATTCAGCCGCCACAAACGCAATGCTGAAGGCCGGGGCAGACGAAGGCGCGACCGGCGAGAACGCTGCCATAGTTGCCTGCAGGAAGGCTGATGTGATCATGGGGCCTGTCGGGATCGCGATCGCGGACTCGCTCCTTGGTGAGATCACTCCCAAGGTTGCTGCTGCCGTCGGTCAGAGCAGCGCAAAGAAGATCCTTATCCCGATGAATATGTGTGACATCATGATACCGGGACTCAAAAGCGTTCCCATAAAAAGCCTTATAAGTGATGCGGTAGAGCAGCTCAAAACTATCTCTGAATAACAAAAGCCCCCGGAAAGCCTCTTGGCATCCCCGGGGACTTTTCACGTGCGTGAGAAGATTCGAACTCCCGACACCTTGGTCCGTAGCCAAGTGCTCTATCCAGGCTGAGCTACACGCACACTCGCTTTTTTCGAAAGCCGTATAATAATAGCACTTTAAAAGGGGGAAATCAAGCAGTTTTTAAAAATAGTGCCAAGTGTGCCACGGGGACGGTTCTTTTGGCACCCCCATTGACCTCATACAAACTCTGACGAAAACGGGTCAATTATGCGTAGCCCCTTTTCGGGATTCCAGGAACTTAAGCTCCCTCACCGCTGCCGCATCCGCGGGATAGGCAGTCACATAGGCATTTGCCTTCTCATAAGCCTTGTTGAAATCCCCTGTAAACTCAAGACAGGCGATCTCGGTCCTCCTCAAGGATTTGATCGCGGACTGGTTCTGCATTATCTTTTTCGTATTCTCTTCAGATTCGGTCGAAAGCGGTGTCAATGCCTGATCCACATAGGAAAGCGCGCCTGCGTAATCTCCCGATATCCTTGAGATCTCCGCAAGAAGCGAGAGCCCCTCGATCGAGGGTTCATTGACCTTTGAAAGATAATTCTCCCTCTTTGAAGCCGCGCCTTCCGTATCACCGTGCTGCGCCATAGCCTTTGCTTCGTAAAGGAGAGCCTCATTGTTCCCGAGCATCGCAGCCTCTTCAAAAGCGTTTATGCCCTCTTCGTATCTGTCAAGGATGAGGAGCATCCTCCCACGCCCTGTAGACTTTGTACTGCCCTCTCCGGTATATGCGACAGCCTTTTGGAGCACGCCTGCCGCCTCTTCAGAAAGCCCGTAGGACATCAGGTTTTCGTAAGCCATTATCCCCATATCATAATTTCCGGGAGCAAGTGTGAGGGCCTCATTGTATGTATTGACCGCCTCCTCGTTCATTCCCTTCGCAAGGAGGATGCTGCCTTTGAAGAAAAGAGCGTCCGTATCCTTCTCATCAAACTCAAGAAGGGCGTTCATCCTTTCAAGCGCACCATCAAGATCCTGTAACATGAAGTCTGCCGAAGCAAGATAGAAATTGATGTCCTTCTCCCTGTCTCCGACCACATAGCCTGCGTTGTCAAGCGCCCTCTCAAACTGTGTCTTCGCCTCGGCATAATTCCCGGCCTTCATATATTCAATGCCTGCGGCCTTGAAAGCATCCTGCCTCTCACTCTTGTCGGCACAGCCGGTGAGAGCCGTCGTCAGAACCACAGCTGAAATCAGTGCAAACAGTGCTTTTTTTCTCAAAACATACTCTCCTTAATTAATAAACTATGATTATTATACCTTATTCCACTTGCAGTTGCACAGAAAAACTGCTAGAATATCTTCTGCTTGCGGATATAGTTCATCGGTAGAATGCGACCTTCCCAAGGTTGAGAGGCGAGTTCGATTCTCGTTATCCGCTCTACGGTTTCGAAAGAAACCGTTTTTTGTTTTCAGAGGTTAATTTTCTCTTAGTACTCTCCGATATACAAAATGTAGCCGGATAGTGCCGACATGGAAGTCGGTAATGCAGGGATAGCGGTCCGGTCAGATTTATTACTGCGGAACTCTCCGCGTAAGACCTCAAGGAGGAGGTGCCTTTCATGAGTCTCTTTAAAGACCTTTGTTCAAGCTATTTTTACCCTTTGCCGGACAGACAGCCGGTCTGTCTTGCGTCCAAAAAAAAGAACTGAAAAAGAAAGCGCGGGGCCGCATCAGAAGATGCCATAATGCTATTTCCTCATGTGGCCTCGCATTTTTTCCATATCCCATTTTTGCTTACATCTTTGTCCATCTATCCCAATGGGCAAAGAAGAAAAAGCCCCCTCATTTACGAGGGAGCTTTTTTCGTTTAGTTGAATATCTCTTACTACAGCGAGGCTTTGAGGTGAGCGCGATTCACGATTTGGACAAGCAAGATGTACATATTAATTCGCTACAGATCCTTAGATCAGCCCGTATCTTACAAAGATAATGAGCATCGACAGCGCCACAACAATGATCGTGGCCGGTGCGCAAAGCTTCAGGTACTTGCCCCAGGTCACCACATAACCTGACCTCTCCGCCGTTGATATGCCGACGACATTTGCGGAAGCGCCGATCGGAGTCATTGAACCGCCGATATCCGTTCCTATTGAAAGCGTCCAGGCGAGAACATGAAGATCGACTCCTGAGAGCCCTGCAAGGCTTTGGATGACAGGCACCATCGTAGCCGAGAAGGGGATATTGTCGACGAAGGCGGAAGCAATGGCCGATACCCAGATGATGATCGCGACCATTATCAATGCGTTGCCGCCGGATACATTTTCGATCCAGTTTGCTATGAGCTCGAGCACGCCGGTCTGTTCAAGTCCTCCGACTACTATGAACAGTCCTATGAAGAATAGCAATGTCTTGTAATCGACTGTCTTTAAGACCTTCGGTATCCTCTTCCCATAGGATATCAGTGTCACCGCTGCTATCGCCACCCCGATCAGGGCCACAGTAAAGCCGGTCTGGGCGTGGGTTATAAGGAGCACTACCGCCGCAAGGAAGATCACCCAGCTTATCACGAAATGCTTTTTGTCCGTGATCGCATCCTTCGGATCCGGGATCTTTGAAATATCGATCCCGCCTTCCTTGTGATTCACTGTCAGCGACTTTTTGCATACGAGCAGGAAATAAACAAGTACAACCGCAAAGCAGATAAGAGCGATAAGTCCCGTATTCTTCATGAAGTCAAAGAAGGTGTATCCCAAAGACGTTCCGATAATGATATTCGGCGGATCGCCGCACATCGTTGCGCTGCCGCCGAGGTTCGCGCAGAAGATCTCCGCGAGTATCATCGGGACCGGCGGGAATTTGAGAAGCTGCGCAAGTTCTATCGTAACTGCCGCAAGGAAGAGGATGACCGTGATCGAGTCGATGAACATCGAGAGCACGAAGCTCATTATCATAAAGGTAATGAGTATGGGGATGACCTTGTAATGCACGGCCTTTGCGATACGAAGGCAGAGCCATCTGAAAAAGCCCGATTCCTCCATGCCGGCAACCATTATCATCATCCCGGCGACAAAGATTATCGTAGACCAGTTGATCCCGATGGAAACAGTCTCATGTCCGCTCCCGACATACCAGAAGCCCACATCACCGAATGTAGTGAGGTTGAGCGTCTGCCAGGCGGCAGAGGGGGACTGCATTATGATTCCAAATACTATTATCAATGTCAGAACCCCCGCACCGAGGGTCACCCACTGCCTCTCGATCTTGTCCGTGATGATGAGGACGAACATTATGATAAAGATCACGAGAGCAGCTATCTGAGCAGCATTCATTTATGTCCCTTCTTTCGAAACAGATTTGAAACTCATACTATATTAGCCGACATTATTTTTTTGTCAAATGACAATGTAGACCCCGTTGTCATTTCTTAAAAATAATCTACAAAAGAAGACGAAAAAAAGGTATCATATCAAAAGATAAACACGAATAAGAAGGAGGTCTCACTTGGATAAAAAACCGCGTCATCTCATGAATCCCCTTGATTTTTCCGTGGAAGAGCTTGAAAGCCTTATGGATCTTGCAAAGGACATCGAGGCAAACAGGGAAAAATACGCACATGCCTGCGACGGGAAAAAGCTTGCTACATTGTTCTATGAGCCGTCCACGAGGACCCGTCTTTCCTTTGAAGCCGCAATGCTGAATCTCGGCGGGTCGGTTCTTGGCTTTGCCTCTGAAGACTCAAGCTCTGCAGCAAAAGGCGAGTCGGTCTCAGACACTCTTTCCGTGGTATCCTGCTATGCCGATATCTGCGCCATCAGGCATCCGAAGGAGGGCGCACCCCTCGTCGCCTCACAGCATGCCACGATCCCCGTCATCAATGCAGGGGACGGTGGACACCAGCATCCCACACAGACTCTTACAGATCTTCTCACAATACGCTCACTTGACGGAAAGATAGAAAATCTCACCATAGGCCTCTGCGGCGACCTGAAATTCGGCCGCACTGTCCACTCCCTTATCAATGCGCTGATACGCTATCCAAACATCCGCTTCGTCCTCATCTCGCCTCCGGAGCTTCGCATCCCGGACTATATCAGGGAGGATGTCCTTATCAAAAACGATATTCCCTTTGAAGAAGTGATCAAGCTCGAGGAAGCAATGCCCTCTCTTGATATCCTCTATATGACAAGGGTTCAGAAGGAACGCTTCTTCAATGAGGAGGATTATCTTCGCATGAAGGGCTATTACATCCTTGACAAAAAGAAGATGACTCTTGCAAAGGATAATATGCTCGTGCTCCACCCTCTCCCCCGTGTGAACGAGATCTCGGTGGAGGTGGACGAGGACCCTCGTGCCGCCTATTTCAGGCAGGCGCAGTACGGCGTTTATATCAGGATGGCGCTTATCCTGACACTACTTGATATCAAGGTCTAAGGGAGGAAAAAATGCTCAATATAAGCGGAATACAGGAGGGCTATGTGCTCGACCACATAAAGGCAGGAATGAGCCTTCGGATATATCACGACCTGAAGCTTGACAAGCTTACAAAGGGAACCGTCGCGATCATCATGAACGCAGTCTCAAACAAGATGGGAACAAAGGACATCATCAAGGTAGAGTGTCCGGTCGATGCGATCGACCTTGATATACTTGGTTATATAGATCACAACATCACCGTGAATATCATAAAAGACGACAAGATAATAGAAAAGCGCGCTCTCACTCTCCCGAAGGAGATCAGAAATGTCATAAAGTGCAAGAATCCCCGCTGCATCACTTCGATAGAGCAGGAACTCGACCAGGTCTTCTTTCTTTCGGATCCTGCGACCGAAACCTACCGGTGCAAATATTGCGAGACCGCGTACAACAAATAAATGTGCCGGGGGACTGTTCTTTAGTGACGCGGGGACGGAGTGACGCGGGGACGGTTCTTTTGTCACCATTGAGTGACAAAAGAACCGTCCCCGTGTCACTCACAAAAGAACCGTCCCCGTGTCACTCCCCTGTCACTTCAGCATCTGCAGCAGAAGCACATCAGATTCATGCAGATCAGGTCCGTACACCAGCTTGAAGAGCTGCTCCCGTAAGGATTCCCATATGCAGCACGGCCTGTCTCATACCAGCCGCCTGCACCGATATTGTTGAGCCGCTCGGAAAACTCCCGGAAGGTCGGGTTGTTCGGCTCGAGCTGGATCGCGCGGCTTATGAAGCTCTGCGCGTTTGCCATATTCCCCATTCCCTGGGACGCGACCGACGCAAGATAATACCATGTACCGTTCCGCTCATAATCCGGAACCTCAAGGAGGGCGTGCATAGCCTCGCTGCTTCGGCCGTTCCTGATATAGTTGACGGCTGCCTGCATCTCGGGAGAGATCCCGCTCGACTGCTGCTGCCTCTCATTATTTCTTCTGAAGGCATCGGAAAAACCGCCGAAGGCTGAGTCATCCGAAAAGCCCGCCTGACGGTAGCCGTATGACGAACCGGGACCGTAGGATGAACCGGGACCGCGCCCCGCGCTTTGTCCGGCGCCGCCCTTTCTCTCGTTCATTATCTGGTCGTAAGCGATATTGATCTGCTTGAACTTCTCCTCGATAGCATCCTTGTTCGGATTGTTCATATTCGCATCGGGATGATAACGCCTCGAGAGATTCCTGTATGCTCTTTTTATGTCATCATCGGAGTCACTTCGTGACACTCCAAGTACCTTGTAAGGATCCATTATTTTTTCTGTTCTTTCGAAAGATACCTTTTCTTTGCTATATTGAAGCGGCTCCAGACACCGCTGTAAAGAATATTCCTGATGATGCCGGAGTAAGTGAGTACGGGAAGCATTTCAAAAGCGTTGACGCATTCACTTATGTAAGTCGTAAGCAGGGGCTCTGTAAACTCCGTCATTTCAGCCATGTTCGAAAAGCCCATGAGAAGAAGCGGATTGAACCTATGCTTCTTCCTGTCAGAAAGATAATCATAATAGGCATCAAGGAGATAGATATATTTCCCCAGGTAGAAGCCGCAGGAAAAGAGCTTCTCCGAGAACTCATCCTTTTTTCTTACGAAGCATCCGCCGAGCATCTCGCCTGTAAAGGAGGAAAGCACGTCAATATCTGATACCTTTTTCTCCTCAGCTTCAGTCGTCTTTTCTACGCAAAGCGCAGCGGCCTTCGCCTTGTCTTCATATTTTCCCGCCGAAGAGCCATAAATCTCTTCAAGAGATGAAAGAAGCTTTTTGTAAGCAAGCACTCCCCCGTCATGAACCCTGTCCTTCAGACTCTCATACGAAAGGATGATATCAATGTCAGCGGCATATGAGATAAATTCATTTTCATATGCCTCCCTCGTTTTTAAGGGATGGACTGCGCATTTGAACGAAAAGCTGTTTTCCGGCGGCTCATAGAGTCCCGAAAGAAGGAGGGCAAGAAAGACCGAATCATAATTCAAAAGTATCTCGCATTTTTGTCCGCCCCGCTTTTTCAATTCCCTGCAAAGCCCGCAGTAGAAGGCCTGATACACTGCCCTCTCCTCTTCGGAAAGGCTTTTGGGATTTGCGTTTACAAAGCCAAACATGAAAATTCATGACCTTCCCGAAAAGCTGTTTTTGCACTTCGGACATACTATCTCAACTTTCCCGTGTCCTTTGGGTATCCTCACCTTCTGTCCGCAGGACGGGCAGGTAAAAAGCTTGTAATCCGTGACGTCCCGGAATTTCGCGTCAACACTCTTCTGCCCTCTCGACGGAAAGCGGAATTTGTTTATGATATTAAGGAATACTCTGTTTTCCTTCTGTCTTGCCGCTATATTTTTTGAAAGCGTCCGAAAGACGGAAAGCGCAAAGAGCGCAACAAATACGACATAAACTACCACATTATGTGAAAATACAACAGCGATCGCAAGCGCTATCGTCGCGATCCATGTGAGTATCCCAAGGGCGTCTATCCCGTTTTTTCCGTAAAATATCCTTGAAAAAAAGTTTCGCATTTTTGATCCTTTAAAAATAATGAAAGAGCGGCTGTAAGCCGGGTTCTGTCTGGCGCGGACATCTATCTAGGGCTGAATACAGCCTCAAGCAACCTACCTGAAGCTCGGCGAGCAGCGTCAACACTTCGTTTTGGTCTTGCTTCGGATGGGGTTTACACTGCCGTTTGAGTTACCCCAAACGCGGTAGGCTCTTACCCTGCCATTTCAAACTTACCTGTGACAAAAGTCCATCGGCGTGATATTTTCTGTTGCACTTTCCCTGAGGTCACCCCCGCCGGCCGTTAGCCGGCATCCTGCTCTGCGAAGCCCGGACTTTCCTCTCCCCGGTTTCCCGGGCAGCGTCCGCGCACCGCTCTTTCGCGAAACAGAATAATAGCAAAGACGGGGAGGAAAATCAATTCCTCCCCGTCTTTTCATTATCTTTTGACATCAGCCCTTTGCCTCTTCCTCCTCGTCCTCTTCAAGTGAATACTGCTTTTCTATCGTGACCTTTTGCGTATAGCCGGAGAAGATCTTTTCAACCTTTTCCTTGTCAGGCTTCGGAGAAAGAAGCGAGACCACGGGAACTATCACAAGTCCGATAAGCATGGTGATCGCGCCTGCATTGATGGGAGATGCGATATAGTGGAATATCATGTTCGTCACGGTGATCGCAACACCCGAGATGAAGCAGGCCCAGACCGCAGCCTTTGTGGTCCTCTTCCAGTAGAGCCCGTAGAGGAGCGGTGCCAGGAACGAGCCTGCGAGAGCACCCCAGGAATAGCCCATCAATTGCGCTATGAAAGTGGGCGGGTTCAGTGCCAATACTACCGAAAGAACGATAAAGAATATGAGGAGCAGCCTCATCAGACGAACCTTTGACTTTTCTGTCATATTGGGTCTTGCCTGAGCCACAAGATCGAGAGTCACTGAGGATGATGAGGTGAGCACCAGTGAAGATAATGTGGACATCGACGCCGAGAGCACCAGCACGATCACGATACCTATCAGTATGTCAGGCAGTCCCGAAAGCATTGTGGGAACTATCGCGTCGTAGGCTACTGAACCATTCTCTGTGTGTATCGCGGGATTTTCGGAATAAAGCCTTCCGAAGCCTCCGAGGAAGTAGCAGCCTCCCGCCACCACTATTGCAAATACCGTAGAGATAACGGTACCGGCCTTGATAGATCTCTCGTCCTTTATAGCGTAGAATTTTCCGACCATCTGCGGAAGCCCCCAGGTACCGAGGGATGTGAGGACCACGACGCCGAGCAGGTTCAGCGGATCCGGGCCGAAGAAGGATGTGAAGGCACCCTGCATGCCCTCCGATACAGGAAGGTCGGACGGATATTGCGACAATGTTGTGAGCGACTCCATGAAGCCGCCGTTTGCCCGGATCACAGCGACTATCACAGCCGTGATGCCGAAGAGCATTACTATCCCCTGGACAAAGTCGTTCACTACCGTTGCCATATAGCCGCCGAGGATCACGTAGATACAGGTCAGTGCCGCCATTACTATTACACAGACCTCATAAGGGACATCAAAGGCCATCCGAAAGAGGCGGGAAAGACCGTTGTAAACGCTGGCTGTATACGGAATAAGGAATATAAAGGAGATGAGCGCGGCCGCGATCTTCAGCGGATTTGAGTCATAGCGCTTTCCGAAGAAATCCGGCATGGTCTGTGAATCCAGGTGCTTTGTCATTACCCTTGTACGGCGGCCGAGGATCAGCCAGGCAAGGAGCGAGCCTATCACGGCATTTCCTATTCCTGCCCAGGTCGCCGAGATGCCGTATTTATAACCGAACTGACCGGCATAGCCGACGAAGACCACCGCCGAAAAATAAGATGTACCGTAGCCGAAGGCAGTAAGCCAGGGGCCGGCACTACGGCCTCCGAGCACGAAGCCCTCAACGGAATTTGCCTTCTTCCTCGTCGCGACGCCAATCATTATCATCACGAAAAAGAAGATGATCAGAAATACGATCTTGATAGCCATTTTTTCATTCCTCCAGAAAAATTGCTTTATCGCTTTAAAGCGACGAACCGTGGGTATTATAGTCCTTTAACTTTTGGTTCGCAAGCAACTTTTTGTATGTTATAATAACTTGAATTTTTGTGTTTCGGTGGGAGATCATCAAATGGTTCATACTGCGATCATATTATATTATTTTGTCAGTGCCGTTCTGGCCTTCGTCATATTCGGTATTTTTCTCAATCAAAAGAAGCGGAGCAACGGCTACCTTGTCACGGTCTACGCTCTGACCGCGGTCGCAAACCTCGGCTACCTTGCGCTTGCTATTTCGTTTGACAATGGTTCTGCCATATTCGCAAACAATGTGACCTATGTCGGGGGCTGCTTCTTCCCCTTCGCCTGCTTCATGATCTGCGCGGATCTTTCCGGCCTGACGATCCCTATGTATGTGAAGCTTCCTATGGCGCTGCTTTCGAGCGTTACCGTGGCGCTTGCTTTCACCTCAGGTTATACGGACTTTTATTACAAAAGCATCGAAATGGTGAAGGATTCAGACAATATCTCCCACCTCGTGAAGGTCTACGGTCCCGGTCACAATGTCTATATCGCCATGCTGATAATCTATGTAATGGCACTTATGGCGCTCCTTATCATCTCCTTCTTCCGGAAGACAAAGACCTCGTGGAAGACAATGACGCTGCTTTCAGTGATACTGCTTTTGAATGCATTAAGCTACATCCTTGAGAGAAGTCTTCACCTTCAGATCGAGCTCGTTCCCATCACCTACCTCATCACGGAGACATTATTCCTCATCATATATCAACGGATAGATATGTACGATATGACCGCAAATGTCCTTCACGCCTGGGATCGGATGAAGGAATACGCCTATATCGTCGTTGACAAGAAGCTTAATTTCATTGGCGCGAGCGCCCTTGCGAAACAGATCTTCCCGGAGCTTCTTTCCCAAAGGATAGATGCACCTTTTGCTTCGGACACGCACCCCACCCTCCTTGGCCTCCTGAAACGCGCGGAAGAAATAAACCGCGACAATCCAAAGATCAAGGTCGTCTCGGTAGAGGTAGAGGAGCGTGTCTTTCGTGCCGAGCTCAATTTCCTCGAAGGGAATTTCCTCTCAGGCGGCTACATACTTGAGCTTTTTGACATTACTGCGGAAAGGAATTTCCTGCACTCTATCCAGGATCAGAACGAAAGACTTCGACTTGCGGAGGAAGACGCCGTCAAAGCAAATCACGCGAAGGATTCCTTCCTTGCCGCAATGAGTCACGAGATCAGAACCCCCATCAATACCATCCTCGGGATGAACGAGCTCATCGGCCGTGAATCAAACGAGACCTCCACGCTCACCTACTCAAAGGATATCGATACAGCAGGAAAGATGCTCCTTTCACTCGTCAATGACATCCTCGATTTTTCAAAGATCAGATCGGGAAAATTCTCTCTTCACCTCGTAAATTACGAATCCGCGAAGCTCTTGAACGAATCACTTTCCCTGCTTACCGAGCGGACGGGAGAAAAGAATCTCGCACTTGAAACAGACATTGACGAAAATATACCGAAGGTTCTTTTCGGTGATGATGTCCGCATCAAGCAGATCATCGTGAACCTCCTTACAAATGCCGTCAAATATACAAATGAGGGAACCATCACCTTTACCGCGGGCGGCATCAGGCACGGGATAGGAAAGGTGGATCTCATTATCTGCGTAAAGGATACGGGGATCGGGATCAGGTCAGAGGATCTGAAACTTATCTTTGAGGGCTTTGAAAGACTCGACGAGGAAAAGACGAGAAAGATAGAAGGAACCGGCCTTGGGCTTGCGATCACAAAGAGCCTCGTAAACGAGATGGGTGGAAATATTGAAGTCTCCTCGGTTTACGGCGAGGGTTCTACATTTACAGTGACGATACCGCAGAGGATAGTCGACCGCTCCGCTATGGGTCCTCTCACTGATTACAAGGTCGGTCAGGCTGCCGTAAAGAGCAGAGCCGCCTACAATGCCGTATTCACGGCTTCTGACGCTATAGTCCTCGCCGTTGATGACAATGAGATGAACCTCTCCGTATTCAAAGGTCTCTTGAAGAAGACCGGGATCAAGATAGATACGGCCGCCGGCGGAAATGAGGCCTTTGCAATGAGCCGTGAGAAAAAATATGACATTATCTTCATGGATCATATGATGCCTGCTCCCGACGGTATAGCGACGATGCATATGATAAGGGAGGATGAAGGAAATCCGAACATTGATACCCCCTTCATCGCCCTCACCGCAAATGCCATATCGGGCGCTGAGCGGATGTATATGAAGGATGGCTTCCATGGCTATCTGACAAAGCCGGTCGAATCAAAGAAGCTTGAAAATATGGTTATGGAAAATCTTCCAAAAGAAAAGGTAAGGTCGTGAGGGACCTTACCTTTCTTCTTCACTGTTCTTTTTGTTCAGAAGTTCACTTTGCTTCCTCATACTTCTTTTCAACAACGCTCCAGTCGATGATATCAAAGAGCGCATCCACGTATGCGGCGCGAAGATTTTTGTAATCAAGATAATAAGCATGCTCCCAGACATCAATGCAGGCTATGGGTGTATTGCCGCTCTTCTCTGAATAAGGGTTGTCCTGGTTCGGGGATTTTGTCGCGACGAGCGCACCATCAGGCGTCACCGAGAGAAAGGCCCAGCCTGAGCCAAACTGTCCGAGAGCGAGGGCCTTCAGCTTTGCCTTCAGTTCATCGAATGCCCCAAAGGCTTCATTGATCTTTGAAAGAAGCTCACCTTCGGGCTCGTGCTTTGCTGTGTCTTTCGGAGCCAGAGTCTCGAAATAGAGATTGTGATTGAAGTAGCCGCCGCCATTGTTTTTGATCGCAGTCCGGACGTTTTCGTCTTCTATCCTGTCAAGGTTTGAGAGAAGCTCTGTGATCGATGAGCAATCAATATTGTTGTCATTAAGGAGCTTGTTCAATGTGTCGGTATAGGTCTTGTGATGCTTTCCGTAGTGGGTCTCGATCGTCTCCTGATTTATCACCGGAGCATAATCCTTTGCGCCGTATTTGAGTTTGATCTGTTCAAAATTTGCCATAACATACTCTCCTTTCATTTTTAAATAAATCATCAAAGTTCAACATCAGCTATCATCACCGGGATGTGATCCTTTTTTGCATAATAGGTAAGCTCGCTCGCATCACCGTAATAGGCGTCACACCCTGTAAGCACTGTCAGAAGATCTTCTGTCTCAATGATCTCTCCAAGCCCTCTTTTTCTGAAATCATCCAAAAGAGTATCAAAACCTTCCGCCACATTCGGATTCAAAAGGGCAAGATCCTTTCTCTGGCTTGCAGGAAGCCCCCAGACGATCGTGAGGCTGTCCCTGTTTTCCTCAAAGATATCAAGACAGCGCCTTATCTTTTCAAAGCCCTTCTCCTCCTTCGAGAGGAGCATGCATATATCGGTATAGTAAAATAATCTTTTCAAAGCTTTCCCCGGCTCCTCAAAAACTCCTTCTGCACCTTGTAGAAGGGATAATCATGCGCTCCGCCCTCGTTTCTGCATTCAAAATAATTTGGACCGAAGCGGGCACGAAGGACGTTTTCATAGTCACGGGGGATATCGGCATAGATATTTTCAAAAGGGACCCTGATGGAATCCTTGTACCATTCCTTATTCCTTGCAGCATGCTCACCGCGGCAGACAATATCTGAAAGCCAGCCGACTTTGTCACATTCCTCTTCATCAAACATCATCGCGATCCTCTCGCTCAGATTCCATACCTGCCTTTTGATATCTTTTGAAAAATCAAAGGGAACAGCGGTAAGCTCATGAAGCTGCGAGAGATATGAGGACGCCGTACCTTCGCTTTCATATTTCTCATAATTCTGCGCAAGGTCATAGGCTGCGGAATAAAGCGACTTCAAAAGCGAATATGACTCGGGATCGGACGGGAGATAATCCAGCGGAAAGATATCCATTCCCACCATGTAAGGGCAGCCGTGAAAGCGCTCTGTAAGTTTGTCATCATCAGCAGGCTGATGCCGGTTCAAGATAGTTGTGGTAGGCTGATCATTGAGTTCTTCAGAATAAAAACTTATGATCTCATAGGGCTTCGGCAGGGTTTCTTTTGCTATAGAATTGAACCGCATGTAATCCTTCCTGAGCATACAGATATCCAAATCATCATCCCATGGAATAAAGCCGTGGTGCCGCACTGCCCCGAGAAGTGTCCCGAAATCAAGGAAATATCTTATCCCGTTTCTGTGACAGATATCGTCAAAAACATAAAGAACCTCAAGCTCCGCTGCCCAGGCCCTCTTCATCTCCTCTTCTATGACGAAATCAAGCCGCGTTTCGGTTTTGAAAAAATCATCCTTAAATACCATAATTTCGAAAACGAAATATCCCTTTAACCAAAACGGGGGGAACGCTTTCGCATCCCCCCCGCCGTTCATGACTTTAAAACATCAAAGCTTCACGTTGTAGAAGGATTCCTTTCCTCTGTACTCAGCAACATCGCCGAGTTCTTCCTCGATCCTGATGAGCTGATTGTACTTCGCGATGCGGTCTGTACGGCTCATGGAACCTGTCTTGATCTGGCCTGCGTTTGTAGCTACAACAAGGTCAGCGATCGTTGAATCCTCTGACTCGCCGGATCTGTGTGACACAACAGCGGTATATTTGTGTTCCTTTGCCATCTCGATAGCATCGAAGGTCTCTGTAAGAGTTCCGATCTGGTTCAGCTTGATAAGGACTGCGTTTCCTACTCCAAGCTCGATACCCTTCCTGATGAAGGTGGTATTTGTAACAAAGAGGTCGTCGCCCACGAGCTGGATCTTGTCACCAAGTCTCTCGGTAAGCTTCTTCCAGCCGTCCCAGTCATTCTCTGAAAGGCCGTCCTCGATGGAGATGATGGGATATTTCTCAACCCAGCCGGCATAGAGTTCGATCATCTCGTCGGATGTCTTAACGCCCTCGCCTGATCTTGAGAGATTGTAAACCTTCTTTTCATTGTCATAGAATTCAGAAGAAGCGGGATCCATGCAGATGCCCATGTCCTTGCCGGGCTCATAGCCTGCTGCCTTCATAGCTTCTACTATCATCTCAAGGGGCTCCTCATTCCCGTTCTTGCAGGAAGGAGCATAGCCGCCCTCATCGCCAACGCTTGTTGCATAGCCCCTCTGCGCGCAGATCTTCTTAAGTGCATGGAAAGTCTCAGCGCCCATGCGTACAGCCTCTTTAAGAGACTTTGCGCCGATAGGCATGATCATGAATTCCTGCATATCAACGGTTCCGTCAGCATGCTTTCCGCCGTTAAGAACGTTCATCATGGGAACAGGAAGTACCTTGGCGTTCGGGCCGCCGAGATATTTATAAAGCGGAAGCCCGCATGCATCTGCTGCTGCGCGCGCAACTGCAAGTGATACGGAAAGTGTGGCATTTGCCCCAAGTTCCTTCTTGAACTCCGTCCCGTCAAGGTCGATCATTGTCTTGTCTATAAGAGCCTGATCGAAAACGTTGAGGCCGATGATCTTGTCAGCGATCTTTTCATTGACATTTGCGACAGCCTTTAAAACGCCCTTTCCGCCGTAACGTGCCTTGTCACCGTCACGAAGCTCCACAGCTTCTCTTTCACCTGTGGACGCTCCCGAAGGAACGATAGCGCGTCCGAACGCGCCGCCTTCCGTGTAGATGTCGCACTCCACCGTCGGATTTCCTCTGGAATCAAGGACCTCACGAGCTACAACCTTTTCGATAGGATCGATAAATGCCGGCATTTTGATTACCTCCTTAAAAAATGATTAATATAACTCCAAAAAAGTTTTGAAAACTTATTTTGCCTTGCCCTGGTTTGCGACCGCCTGCATCTTTGCCTTGATGGCCTCCTGGTCGCCCAGATAATAATGCTTCACTGCGTTCATGTTCTCGTCAAGTTCATATACGAGCGGAACTGCGGTCGGGATATTGAGCTCCGTGATCTCTTCGTCAGAGATATTGTCGAGATATTTCACGAGGGCGCGAAGAGAATTTCCGTGAGCTGCTATGAGGACATTTTCTCCCTTGATGATGTGGGGAACTATCCTGTCATTATAATAAGGCACCACCCGCGCTACTGTATCCTTCAGGCACTCTGTAAGAGGAAGCTCGCGGGGGCTCACGCCTGCGTAAACCTTCTGGTTCTTCGGAGCCCTTTCGTCAGAGGGATCAAGCGCCTTCGGCGGTGTATCGTAGGATCTTCTCCAGATCTTCACCTGATCATCACCCCACTTTGCTGCGGCATCTGACTTGTTCTTTCCCTGAAGATCGCCGTAATGTCTTTCGTTCAATCTCCAGGACTTGATGACGGGAATGTATTCCTCGTCAAGAGCTGCAAGCACGCGGTTGCAGGTATGTATCGCACGCTTCAGATAGGAAGTGAACGCGATATCAAAGGTATAGCCCTCAGCCTTTAAGAGCGCACCTCCGTTGTCTGCCTCCTTTTCCCCGTTTTCCGAAAGATCGACATCAGTCCAGCCGGTGAAAAGATTTTCCTTGTTCCATACGGATTCACCGTGTCTGATGAGAACCAGTTTTCTTGTCATCACAAACCTCCTACTTGATCAATTGTCCGATGGTCATAAAATCATGCTGTTCAATCATAGCCCAGCCGCCCCAAAAAATCAATTAAACTGTTTTTAAATTTCAATTAAAGTGATGTGCTATAATCTCTTCACAATCTGTTCACTCTTTTATGTTATAAAAATGCCATGATAAAAAACGATACCATCTACGGCGACGCCTACCCCGAAATGGAGCGCGTCATGAAAAACACGGTAGCCTTCATCAACGGTCTTCGCCAGGGTCTCACCCCTCTCTTTGACGACGACCCGGTGGAGCATCTTTCATACAGGATCAAATCTGATGAATCCATGCGCGAAAAGTGCAAAAGAAGAGGACTTCCCGAAACACGGGAATCTGCTCTCAATGTCCTTTGCGATGCCATCGGGATCAGGATAGTCTGCGCATTCCGAAGCGATGTCTATCTCATCCGCGACCACATAGTAGAGAACGAAGCCTTTGAGATCATAGAGGAAAAGGACTATATCAAGCACGCAAAGCCAAATGGCTATCGAAGCTACCATATGATATTGAAGAGTGAGGGCTACTTCATTGAGATCCAGCTTCGGACCATATCGATGGACACCTGGGCGGCTCTCGAGCACCAGATCAAATACAAGAAAAATGTCGGGAAATCGCTCTCTCTCATTACAAGTGAACTCAAGCGCTGCGCAGACGAGCTCGCATCAACCGATATCTCCATGCAGACGATCCGTGACATGATAAGGAATATGGAGGATGAAAAATAATGGACTCAAAGAAAAGAATACTGTTCGCAGAGGACACAAAGGACCTTAACAAAGTCGTGACTGCGATGCTTTTGCACGAGGGCTACGAAGTCGACTCTGCCTTTGACGGGGAGGAAGCCTCTCAATTTGCAGAAAATAATATCAATAACTACGACGCCATCATACTCGACATTATGATGCCGAAGAAGGACGGCCTCACCGTTCTTTCAGAAATAAGGAGGCGGGGAGACTCGACTCCCGTCATGATGCTGACCGCAAAGGCTGAGATTGACGACCGCGTTGCGGGACTTGATCTTGGAGCAAATGATTATCTTTCAAAGCCCTTTGCAATGAAGGAACTGATGGCGAGGGTAAGGGCTTTGATACGGGTAAAGGCAGCGCCTCCGGTGCCGGAAGACCTTTCCTTCTTTGATATCTCTCTTCGGGCTGACGACTTTTCAATGACTTCCACAAATACGGTCCGGCTTTCGCCCAAGGAATATCTTCTCATGCGTGAGCTTATACGCGCGGACAAAGACGGCATGGATTCGGACAGTATCTATGAGGCGCTCTGGCAGGAGGGCGACGCCGACCACGACGGAGTCCCGGACACGAAGGAGGAACGCGACGAAGCAGTATTCCTCTATGTCTCATATCTTCGTGCGAAGCTATCTGCCGTTTCCTCCTCTCTCATCATAGAAGGCGAGGAGGGAGGACACTTCACCCTGAAGGTAAATGAGGAGTAAGGAGCTTGGAAGCACGTGAGATCAAAAAATTAAGAAAGCGCTTCATTGCGATCGCAATGACTTCTATCGTCCTCGTGATGATCTTCATCGCGGTAACTGCGTGTGTCCTTATGGTCGCCTATTCAAGAAGCCAGGTGAACAGGTCACTTGACATAGTTGTGCGAAACTATGACAACGCTATAGAGAAGGCGAATGAGTCAGGTACAACTCCTCTGCCCGCCAATTTCAGCGATCTCTTTACAGCGGATGACAAAAACTTTGACTCCTCGGAAAGCTTTGAGGGGCGCCCCTTCTACGGCTTTTCACTTTTGAGGAGCGGTCTTTTGCAGGGCACCAGGGTCTTTACAGTAGAATTCAACCGGGATAATGAGGCAGTAAGAGTTCACATCATGAATCTCGACAGCCTCTCTGATGATGAGGCTCTTGCCCTTGCAAGAAACGCAAATTCCACAGGAAACGCGCGGGGGCATTTCGGCATCTATTTTTACCGTAACGCAGAGTTATCAAACGGAAATACCCTGACTGTCTGCATCAACAATCAGGATGTCATCTATCTGATGCTCACGGCATTCTCATTCGCACTGCTCGTCTTCATCCTGGGCTTTCTCATCACTTTCCTTCTTGTCAGACTACTCTCCTGGAGGGCTATCCAGCCTGCCATAGAAAATTCAAAGCGCCAGAAAGAATTCATAACGAACGCTTCCCACGAGTTGAAAACCCCTCTTGCCGTGATCAAGGCAAATACCGAATTCATAGAGATGACCGACAAGGAGAGCGAATGGACGAAGTCCACCCTTGAACAGGTGGATAGGATGGACGGTCTCATTCGAAATCTCGTGATGATATCCCGTGACAGCGAGCAGGAAACAGAGGTTGAATCGGAGTGTGACCTGAGCTCGATCATCACAGAGACCCTGGGCTCCTTTGAAGCCCTGGCGAAGCAGAAGGGCCTGACTCTTTCAGGAACGATCACTCCGGATACAAAAATAATATTTGACTCAAGCGCCGTGAGGATGCTCGTTTCCGTCCTCATAGACAATGCCATCAAATACTGTGACGAAGGCGGGGAGGTCGCTGTAAGATTAAGTCCCGGAAAGAAGAAAAACTCTGCTCTCCTTTTTGTCTCAAACACCTTTAAGGATGGTGAAAAGGTTGATTACAGGCGCTTCTTTGACCGCTTCTACCGAAGCGATGAATCACACAGCCAGAGCGAAAAGCAGTCAGGCTACGGGATCGGGCTCTCTGTCGCGGAATCAATAGCTCAAAGGCATTCCGGCTCTATTGATGCCTCCTTCAAGGACGGATTCATTACCTTTACAGTAAATCTCATTGGAAAGAAATCATTATGAAAAAAAAGATTTTTGTATTATTGCTGCTTTTGGTACTGCTGCTTTCACCATTTTTTGGCTTTGTGTCTTCTGCCGCAGGTGAAGTCGAAAACGAAGGACCGTCCTCATTTTCTGAAAGTCTGTCTGAAAAAAAGCCTTTGCCGGATGAACCGGGAGATATTGAAAATGTTGTTCTTGACGCGAACGGACAGCCGTTAAAGCCTGACGGGGTTGAGACGGAGGAAACCAATGAGGGTCCAGGCGGCCATAGATACAACCCTTTCTTTGATATGAGCCTTCGTTCACGGACCACCCTTCCTCCCCATATGATCCTTATCTGCCTCATCGGAGTCATCATCCCGGTGGTCGGCATCTTTGTGATCTTTCGCTGTGAGCCAAACCGCGCTGCTTCAATGCTCCTGGTTTCTGACCTTATATGCCTCATCTACAACGCCACCTACTTCCTCTCCCTAAATACCACGGGGCTTGATGAAGCTGTCCTTGCGATGAAGATGAACTTCCTTACGAATATGCTCTTTTACCTCTTTTATATCCTCTTCATGCAGCATTATCTCGGTGTTCGAAAGAGGTTCCTGTTCATTGGCTATGCCATCCTTTCGGCCTTCGTCCTCTTTGTACTCTGGGACAACACCTTCTCAACTCTCATTTACAACAACCCGAAATTCATTACGGAAACGCTCGGCGGCTCAACGATCTCCTATCTGCGCTTTGACAAGGGCATCCTCTATTACATCAATAATGCCTACATCGCCCTGCTTCTTATAGTCCTTTTCGTATCTACGGTTTTGAAGTTGAGAAAAACACACTCATCCTACGAGAAAAAGAATCTAAAAAGGCTCTCGATAGCCCAGATCATAATAGTTGCCGTGATAGCTTTGATGACCTTCGTAAAACCTGATTACGATTTCATGCCGCTCGCCGCTTCCGTCTCTGTGCTCTATCTCATGATAGGAGTGATGAGCGGAGACTTCTTCGGCGTGGTCGAGTGGGCGAGAAAAAGAGTCTATGACAAGTGGGGCGGCGCTTCGATCACAGTGAACAACAATTATGAATACCTCGATGCGAATGAAAAGGCGCATGACCTTTTCCCCGAAGTAAACGGCCTTACAACGGGGACACCCCTGCCTTCTGAACTTATGAACTATTTCACCACCTGTCCGGTGGGCGAAGAAAAAAATGAAGACGGTCCTTCCTCCCACTTCTTTGACGAATACCGGTTCAACGGGCGCTATTACCGCGCTTTCCTGACACCACTTGAGGGAAGGAAAAGATTCTTTTCAAAGGGGAAGGACAAAGCGTCAGGCTACTGCCTCATGTTCTTTGATACTACAGAGCAGTTTGAGCTTTTCAAAAAGGCAAATGAAGAAAGGGAAAAGGCGATCTCCGCTGCAAAATCAAAGAGCGATTTTCTTTCAAATATGTCGCATGAGATAAGGACTCCCATGAATGCCATAGTCGGAATGACAGAGATTTTGATGAGAGAAGACCTGCCGCCCGAGGCGAAGGGCTACCTTCTGAATATCAAGAATTCCGGTGATTCCCTCCTTTCCATCATCAATGACATCCTTGATTTTTCAAAGATAGAATCCGGAAAGCTTGAGATCATAAATGACGACTATGAGCCGATGTCAATGTTCTCTGACCTTTCCATGATCATCTTGAACCGGATCGGAGAAAAGCCGGTGGAACTCCTCTTTGATATAGACAAAAACCTCCCGCACCTCCTGTATGGCGACAATATAAGGATAAGGCAGGTGCTTACAAATATATTGAACAATGCCGTAAAGTTCACGGAGGAGGGTTTCGTAAAGCTTACTCTCAAAACAGAAAGTGTCGAGGGTGAAGATATCCATTTATTGTTCGAGGTGGAGGATTCCGGACAGGGAATAAAGGAAGAGGATCTTTCGAAGCTATTCGGCTCATTCTCCCAGGTCGATACGAAAAAGAACAGGAAGAAGGAAGGCACAGGCCTTGGACTTGCGATCTCAAAGAACCTCGTTTCTGCCATGGGCGGAACCATATCGGTAAGTTCTGAGTACGGAAAGGGTTCAGTATTCTCTTTTGATATTTATCAGAAGATACAAGACCAAACTCCTGCTGCCGAAATAAGGCCTGAAAACAAAGACTCTGTCGTGACGGGCGCATTCTCGTCAGACCTTCTTGAAAAAGCATTGATCAAACTCTGCGGGGACCATGGGGTAAGATATGTCCCGTTTTTGGATGTGCTTGACGGAAAAGAAGATGCCGGCATTATCTTTCTTGATTCAAAGACCCATGAGAAATATGAGGACTTTGTTGAGGATCCGGCGATCTCCAAAAAGACGCGCCATATCATAATCAAAAACCCGATGACTGAGGATCCCGACTCCTCGGAGTATTCTGTAAACAAACCCCTTTATTCCCTGAATTTCTGTCAGGCTATAAACCGCGATACTATCACTGCCTTTGAGTCCCACGCGCAGCAAGTGAATTTCATCGCGCCGGAGGCAAAGATACTTATCGTCGACGATAATGAGATGAACCTGAAGGTGGCTCGCGGGCTCCTTTCACCGCTTCAGATGTCTATCGATACCGCGCAGTCAGGGAAGGCCGCGCTTGAGAAAATCGTAGATGACTCCTATGACATTATCTTCATGGATCATATGATGCCTGAGATGGACGGGGTGGAATGCACGAAGGAAATCCGCTCGCGCAACAGCGACTACATGAAAAATGTGCCTGTCATCGCTCTCACCGCAAATGCCCTTACAGGCGCGAAGGAGGAGTTCCTTTCGGCCGGGATGAATGATTTTGTTCCAAAGCCGATTGAGATGAGCACCATCTGCTCAAAGATAAGGCAGTACCTGCCAAGGGAAAAGGTCAAGAGCCACAAGGTCACGATCGATTCGCCCGCTGAGAGCAATGATCTGCCTTCTCTTCCCGGGATCGACTCAAAGGAGGGCATAAAGAATTCGGGTAGCAAAGAACTGTTTTTCTCCTTCCTCGGTGACTTCTACCGCCTCATTGACATGAAGACCGCCAAAGTGCGCGACTGCCTTGAAAACGGATTCATCAAGGATTACACTATAGAGGTTCATGCCTTGAAATCCACAGCAAGGACGATAGGCGCGATGGAGCTTTCGGATAAGTTCTTTATGCTTGAAAAAGCCGGAGACAAAAACGACCTTGAAACAATAAACAGTGAGACAGAAAAGGTTCTTTCCGAATATAATGCCTTAAAGGATGTCCTTCGACCGTTCGCAGACGACGGCGACGACTCCGACAAAAGAGAGGCTTCTTATGACGAGATCATTGACATCCTTTCTGCCATAAAGGAGAGCGCGGATGCCTTTGACATTGACGGAGTCGATAGCGCATTATCATCTCTTAAGGAAATAAGGCTTCCGGAAGAAACGACTGACCATATGACAAGACTTACAGCGCTTGTCGCGGATGTTGCGACAGATGAGATAATCGAAGAGGCTGATATTATCATCGGTCTGCTTAAGAAGGAGCAGTAAAATGTCTGATATGACGGACCGGGGAAGAAATTCCATCCTCGTTATAGAAAAAGGAAAAAGCTATATCATCACATCGCTTGTCCAAAAGCTTGAAGCAGGCGGGAATATCGTAAAGATAGCAAGTGCGAATATAGATTCTCTGAGCCGCGAAAGCGGACACAATGCCGTCGTCATCTATTCAAGCCAGGAGATCGCCGAAGATCTGAAATTGCTCACCTATATCTCGGACAGGATAGATGAGCGCCAAACGCCTTATTATCTCATAGGGGATTCGGAGGAGCTTGAGACCCTCAAGAAGTCTCTCCCTGCGGCGCAGAGGCGGCTTGATTTCCTTCGTCCCATAAATGTTGAAGAGGTCTCGATGAAGATAAGCATCGACCTTCTCTCAAACGTCGGCGTACGCCACAGGAAAAAGATCCTCGTGGTCGATGACTCAGGGACAATGCTTCGAAAGATCAAGGAATGGCTTGATGACAAATACAAGATCACTCTCGCAAATTCAGGAGCACGTGCTATGAAGGCTCTCGCTCTTGAGATACCGGACCTCGTCCTCCTTGACTATGAAATGCCGATAGTCGACGGGCGGCAGGTCCTTTCAATGATGCGCGCAGAGGAGGAGTACAAGGACATTCCGGTCATGTTCCTTACAGGAAAGAGCGACAGGGAATCCGTGATGGCCGTGATGAGCCTGAATCCTGCGGGCTATCTTTTAAAGACGCAGTCATCCTTTGAGATCATCAGACAGATAGACGATTTCTTTGCTTCATCGGAAAAATAAAAAATGCCACAAAAACACTTTATCAATTTCAAAGAATTCAAAGCCGGCGCATTTCTTTCACTTCCAATATGCGCCGGTTATTTTGCCGTTTCCTTCGCGCTCGGCATCACAGCGCGGGAGGCAGGGATCAATGCCCCTCTTGCGGCGCTTATGAGCTTTACAAATCTTGCGAGTGCGGGGCAGTTTGCCGGGATCACGCTCATCGCGTCACAGGCTGCGTTTTTTGAGACCTTCCTCACGATACTCGTTATCAATATGAGATACGGCCTTATGAGCCTGACGCTTACGCAAAAGCTCGCTCCGGGGACGGGCACCGTAAAACGTCTCCTGATCGCATACGGGAACACGGACGAGATCTTCGGTGTCTCTTCCACCCGAAAGGAGCCGATTACAGGCTCCTTCATGGCGGGGCTTGAGATCTTTCCGATCCTTTCCTGGACGGCAGGAACCTTTATCGGCTCTGTTGCCGGAAACATACTCTCTGAAAGGCTCCTCTCCGCCCTCGGGATAGCTCTCTTCGGCATGTTTGTCTCGATCGTCGTGCCCCCGGCTACAAAGCACCGCCCTACTGCCGTTGTCGCGCTTTTTTCGATGGGGCTTTCGCTCATTCTGTTCTATGTGCCCTTCTTTGCCGAAAATATCTCAAGCGGCTTTCGGGTCATAATATGCACCCTTACGGCGGCCTTTGTGGGAGCCCTCTTATTCCCGACGCCGGAAGAAAAAAAGGAGGGAGATCAAAATGCCTGAAAACATAGCGATCTACCTCCTCATAATGGCGCTCACAACCTATGCGATAAGGGCCATACCTCTTGTAGTCCTTCGCCGTGAGATCAAAAATATCTATGTAAAGCGCTTTTTATATTATGTGCCCTTTGCCTGCCTTACAGCGATGACGGTGCCTGCCGTCTTTTACTCGACGGAGAATATAATGAGTGCTGTCATTGGTTTTGCGACAGCCATGCTCCTCGGGCTTTTCAGGGCAAACCTTCCACTTACCGCGACCCTCGCCTGCGTCGCTGTCTATGTCACGGAAAGGATAATGGATCTCGCAGGTTATTGATCTTTTACTGTTTCATACGTTTTTCCATCCAGTCATAAATATCCGAAAAGACCTGCTGCCTGTCTGTCTCCTGAAGAAGCTCGTGCCTGTCGTTTTCATAGAGCTTTAATGTGACATCCTCTATCCCCGCATTGACGAATTTCTGATAAGCCGCTGACACGCCCTTTGAAAGACCGCCGACAGGATCGTCCGATCCGGAGACAAAGAGAATGGGAAGGTCTTTCCTTATTTTTTTGATATTTTCTATATTGTTGTCAAACTTCGTGCACTCAAGGAGCAAAAGATAGCCGTTCACCGAGAACATGAAGGTATCCTTCGGATCAGAATAATATTTCTTCACCGATTCCACATTCTTTGAAAGCCAGCTTTTCGCAGGATCCGCTCCCGTTATATCAAAGTTCTTGTAGGCGGGGCCGAACATGAGCTTTGCGACAGAGGGGCTCTTAAAGTCCCTGCCGTTCTTTTTGATGCTCTTCTTCACTATCATGGTGCCTATCGATATCGCAAGATCATTCTCGGTTCCGGTTCCCATTATTATCGCGCCGGAAAGTTTTGAAAGGCCGTTTGCATGGACTGAGAGCATTTTTCGAAGAAGATAGGAGCCCATGGAATGACCGAGGATGAAGCAGGGCAATGACGGATATTGCTCTCTCATAAGCTTGTACTGTGTGAACATGTCCTCTATCACTGTCTTTGAGGGCGTATCCGTGTGGAGGTTTCCGAGATCGGATTGGTCTTTAACGGACTCGCCGTGCCCAATGTGGTCATGTCCGAATACCGCAAAGCCTCTGTCTGCAAGAAACTCCGCAAACTCGCCGTAGCGCTCGATATACTCTATCATGCCGTGACAGAGCTCGATCGCCGCTTTCGCCTTCCCGTCGTCGGGCGTCCACTTTACTGCGTGGATCTTTGTCCCCTCATCATCGCAGGAATCAAAAGTATAGTTTTCAATCTTTGCCATTTCATTTCCCCCCTTACATATAATGCTTGATCCTGACCTGTGGTTTCTTTATGCCATTATACTCATTCCATGAGACCTCGTATGCTATTGTGATCATAATATCATTTTCTCTCCCGATAAGGAGTTTTTCCCATGAAGAAGATGAATATTTCTTTTCATAATAATCCCGCATTTTTTCAAAGTCACCGAAATAAATAGCTTCTATCGAAGAATTGCCCGCGGGAAGGATGAATTTGATGAAATGCCTGTCACGCCCGAGAATTTTGGCTGAGAGCGGCTTTATTTGTTTTTCCGCGAAAAGGGGCTTTTCATTTTTCACCCCGCAGGGCTCAAGATATTCCATCTCATCGATAAGCCGTGTGTGGGCAGAGAGATAGGAAAGCGGCATGTCGCAGTCTATCATTATCTTTTTTTGAAAGTCGTTTTCCGATAACTGCGGTGCCTCATTTATCCTTTCGCGGAAGCTATCGATGTCCTCCTCTTTCATGGAAAGCCCTGCAGCCATTGGATGTCCGCCCCACTTTATGTAAAGGTCTTCGCAGGCCTTCATCCTGTCGTACATGGGATAAGCCTCTATCGATCTTCCGCTCCCCTTGGCGCAGCTCTCTCCACTCGTAAGGACGAAGACCGGGTGATTTGTCGCTTCCTTGATGCGCCCTGCCACAAGCCCGCATATCGATTCGTGGATGTCGGGGATGAAGAGGACGATTACAGGATACTTTTGAAGATCGTATTCTTCAAGCATAGAAAGGCCTTCATTGACACCCTTTTCCGTCATGGCCTTTCGTTCTTCATTCATAGTGACTATCGAAAGGGCACGGGATGAGGCCTCTTCCATGTTTTTTGAAAGAAGAAGGTTCATTGCTATGTCAGCTGAGTCTATGCGCCCCGTGGCGTTGAAGCAGGGGCCGAGGATGAAGCCGAGGTGCCAGGCCATTATCGGTCCTTCATCAAGACCGCAGCGTGTGATCAGAGCCCTCATCCCAAGAGGGCTGTCTTTCTTCATTCGTAAGAGGCCCGTCTTCACGATTGCCCTGTTTTCAAGGGTTAGCGGCATCACATCGCAAACCGTTGCAAATGCTGCATTTGGAATAAATATATCAGCCTCTGATACAGGAATCACGAGCTTTTCATAGAGAACGATAATAAACTTCCATGCTACGACTGCTCCGCAGATATCCTTGAAGGGATAGGGGCAGTCAGATCTGTGCGGATCGACGACAGCGTCCGCGGGTGGAAGGATGTCATTCCTTTCCCCGCCATTTTCCTCGTAAGGCACCGTGTGATGATCGGTCACCACAGCCTTCATGGAATGCTCCTTTGCATGTTTTATGGCATCAAAGGCAGCGATCCCGTTGTCGCAGGTGATGATGCACTTTACCCCGTCATCTTTCGCCTTATCTATCATTTTGACATTGACGCCGTAGCCGTCCTCGACACGGTTTGGTATCGCATAGTCGATCTTTCCACCGGCACGGCGAATTCCCATGAGAAGGATGTATGTCGAATTGATCCCGTCCACATCATAGTCGCCGATGACGCGGATCGGCTCACCGGCTTTGATAGAGGAAATGATGACATCCGCGGCCTTTTCAATGTCCTTCATCTGATGCGGATCTATGAAGTTTTTTGTCCCGGCAGAAAGAAACGTGCCGACCTCACTCGCCGGCACGCCTCTATTTATTATCAGCCTCGCAGTAACGGGGTCGATATTGTTTTCTTTTGCTATTTTTTCAAAGTCAGCGCCTTTTCTGAGAAGGGCCCAGCTTTCACCAGCCATGTCGCTTCCTTTTCTTATTTGCAGGCAAGAACTGCAGTAATGATAGCCATCGAATAGACCTCCGAAGGATTGCAGCCTCTTGAAAGGTCGTTGATGGGAGCGTTCAGGCCGAGAAGGATGGGGCCATAGGCCTCAAAGTTTCCGAGACGCTGAGCGACCTTGTAGCCGATGTTTCCGGCATTGATGTCGGGGAAGATGAAGGTATTCGCATGACCTGCCACCTCAGATCCCGGGCACTTCGTCCTTGCAACACGGGGAGAAACTGCAGCATCGAACTGGAGCTCGCCCTCGATAGGAAGGTCGGGGAACTTTGCCTTCGCCTTTGCAGTGGCATTCCTCATCTTGTCAACATCATCGCCCTTTCCGGAGCCCAAAGTGGAATATGAAAGGAAGGCGACCTTCGGATCGATACCGAAGACCTTTGCGCACTCTGCTGTCTCGCCGGCGATCTCAACAAGTTCATCCTCTGTGGGATTGATATTGATCGCGCAGTCAGCCATTGCAAGGAGCTCTCTGTCACCGGTAGCAGCGTTTCTTACAAGGATGAAGCAGGATGAAACGATGGAATTTCCGGGCTTTGTCTTGATCAGCTGAAGTGCGGGACGTACGGTATCAGCCGTAGTATAGGTAGCGCCGCCGAGAAGCGCATCAGCGACTCCCATCTTTACAAGCATCGTCCCAAAATAATTCGATCCCGAAAGGATCCCCTTTGCCTGTTCGGGAGTCACACCCTTTGATTTACGAAGCTCACAGAACAACTCCACCATCTCGTCGAACCTGTCGTAGTTCGAAGGATCGATGATAGTTCCGCCCTTGATATTGAAGCCGGCCTCTTCAGCCGCGTCAAATACCTCCTGCTCCTTCCCGAGAAGGATGGGGTGAAGGAAATTACCTGCAAGCAGACGGGACGCAGCTTCGAGGATCCTCGGGTCCGTTCCTTCCGTGAAAACGATCTTCTTGGGTGAAGCCTTGAGCTTCTGGATCATTCCGCCAAAACCATACTCTGACATTTTTTACCTCCTGATCAAAAAAACAATTACTGAAAACTAAACCTCATCTATTGCGTGTCCAATATCATGCCTGAAATATCTGTTGTCAAAATCTATGTGCTCTATTGCTTCGTAAGCCTTTTTCCTGGCGTCTTTAAGGTCATCGCCGAGGGCAGTTACTCCAAGGACGCGGCCGCCGGAGGTCACTATCTCATTATTTTCATTCTTTGCGGTGCCGGCGTGGAAGACAAAATAATCAGACTTTTCAAAGAGCGGATCGTCAAGACCCTTTATTTTGAAGCCTTTCTCATATGACAGCGGATAGCCGCGACTTGCAAGGACTACACAGACCGATGCCCTTTTTGTAAAGGAAAGATCGATATCGGAAAGCCGCCCGTCAATGCAGGCCTCCATTACGTCTATGATATCAGTCTCCATCCTCGGAAGCACCACCTGGGCTTCGGGATCACCGAAGCGGCAGTTGTATTCGAGGACCTTCGGACCGTCTTTTGTGATCATGAGACCGAAGAATATCACTCCCTTGAAGGGGCGCCCCTCTGCCTTCATAGCATCCACGGTCTTTTGATATATATTCTTTTGGCAGAAATCGTCTACCTCTTTTGTATAATAGGGAGACGGCGAGATATTTCCCATTCCGCCTGTATTAAGACCCGTGTCATTGTCTCCGGCTCTCTTGTGATCCATGGCTGAGGCCATTATCTTTACGGTATCACCGTCAACAAAGGAAAGGACGGAAACCTCAGGTCCCTCAAGAAATTCCTCTATCACTATCTCATCGCCTGAGGAACCGAATTTTTTGTCCTCCATGAGTTCTTTGACGGCAGCGTCGGCTTCGGCACTGTCGTTGCAGATGAGGACCCCTTTTCCGAGCGCAAGGCCGTCAGCCTTCAGGACTATCGGGTATTTCGAGGCCTTGAGATATTCGCGCGCCTCATCAGGGCTCTTTGCGACAAAATAATCGGCTGTCGGAATGCCGTATTTCTTCATAAGGTCTTTTGAAAAGGCCTTGCTGCCCTCAATGATCGCAGCATTCTTCCGGGGGCCGAAAACGCGAAGTCCCTTTTCCTCAAACACATCAACGATGCCGCCTACAAGGGGGTCGTCCATGCCTATCACGGTGAGGTCTATCTTTTCCTTAAGCGCAAAAGAAGCCATGGCTTCAAAATCCATGGGCTTGATCGGGACGCACTCCGCAACACCTGAAATACCGGCATTTCCGGGCGCACAATAGAGTTTTTCAACTTTTTTTGAGCTTTTGATCGAGCAGCAGAGGGCATGCTCTCTTCCGCCGCTTCCTACTACAAGTACCTTCATTGCTTTTTGTCTTCCTTTTCTTTGGATCCGTTGCTAACTATTTTTACTTCGGTCTTCACATAACCGTTTGATGGTTTTCTCGATTCTGCCGAGAGTATGGCCGTTGAGGCTATGGAACAGACTATGAAATCCACCGCGATCTCGATCGCTCCGTTAAGTCCCACAAAGAGCACTACAAAGGTAAAGGGATTCGCCGCGTGAAGTTCGGTGACGAAGCCCTGAATATAATCTGTATTGTAGAAGCAAAGGCAAAGCGTTGTCATGAACAGGACAGTATTGAAGAGCGGACCGAGAGCCGATGTCACAAAGACAGAGGATATACGGACGCCCTTCTTTTTCGAGGATGACATAGCCTTGAAGGTAAGACCCGCGAAAAGTCCCATGAGCATCCGTGTAGGTATGCAAAAAAGGAAGGTAAAGATGGGATTTATCGCAAAAAGGGTGGTTCCGAAGGCGTCGATCCCGAAGCACTGGACAAAGGAGGTGATCCCGAAGATCGCGCCGAGGATCATCCCACCGAAAGGACCGAGGACGATGGCGCCAACGGTCACAGGTACCACAAGAAAGGTAATGGACAGGGCCCCTACCCTGAGGTAGCCAAGCGGCGTGAAGGCCATCAGCACTATAACCGCCGAAAGAAGCGCAAGCTTCACGAGATAGGCGATAGTAGTATTCTCTTCATGAGGGTCAACTTCTTTGGTTTTCATGATGGGTAATTTTAGCACTAAATGAAAGCGCTTTCAAGAAGATTGGGGATGACGGAGTCGCCAGCTCTCGTACAAATAAAAAAGGACCCTTTGGGTCCTTTTTTATTTGTGCGAGAGCTGGCGACGGGAATCGGACCCGTGACCTCCTCACTACCAATGAGGTGCGCTACCGACTGTGCCACGCCAGCATATGAAAAACGCAACGGCATAGAATATACTATAGAGTTGCGTTCGTGTCAAGAAGTGAAATCATCTCCATTATTTTCAGGCTCCAAGGAGCCTCCGATCTTCTCCTTTATGCGATCGAGAACAGCCTCGGGAACCGTCCCGTCCTTGTAAAGATCATTAAAAGTGCTCTCGGATTTAAGCAGGGCGGTAACATCAAGCCACCCTGCATTTCTGAATTCCTCATCAAAAATATTGAATATCTTTCTGTCCGCAAGTATTTCTGCAAGCGGCCGATCAAGAATATCCATATTCTCCCCCCGATAACCCCTGGATCAAACTCTTGAAAGGTACTGACCTGTACGTGTATCGATCTTTATCACATCATCAAGGTTAACGAACAGGGGCACCATTACCTCTGCGCCTGTCTCAACAGTAGCGGGCTTCGTAGCACCGGTCGCGGTGTTCCCCTTCACACCGGGCTCTGTAGCTGTAACCTGAAGCTCTACAAAGAGCGGCGGCTCAACCGCAAAGATCTTGCCGTCATGGGACATCATCTTTACCATCTCATTGTCTTTTACGAACTTCATGGAATCGCCCACATCAGCGGATGAAAGCTGGATCTGCTCATAGCTTTCCGTATCCATGAAATAATACATATCTCCGTCATTATAAAGGTACTGCATGTCCTTCCTGTCGATACGCGCCTGGGGAAGCTTCTCGGTAGGACGGAACGTGCGCTCGATGACGCCGCCGTTCTGGATATCCTTCAGCTTCGTGCGGACAAAAGCCGCGCCCTTGCCGGGCTTGACATGCTGGAATTCCATTATCTGATAGATATTTCCTTCATATTCAATAGTAATGCCGTTTCTGAAATCACCTGCTGAAATCATAAAAACCTCCTAAATTGGACAGTGACAACTCAAGACATTTTACTCGTTTTGATAACGTCTTGCAAGGATTACTTGAAGTTTTTCTCCTCGATGTCGGAGATAATGCCAACACGCTCTGCGTGCCTACCTCCCTGGAAGGACGCAGCAAAATAAGCATCAAGTATAGCATATGCCGTCTCTTCTCCGACTATCCGGGCACCGAAGGCGATGATGTTTGCATTATTGTGTTCTTTTGCAAGCCGCGCGGAAACAGGCTCCGAGCATACCGCTGCTCTTATCCCCCTCACTTTGTTTGCAGCAAGGGAAATCCCTATGCCGGTCCCGCAGATAAGGACTCCCGCATCACACTCCCCCGAAGCGACGGCATTTGCGGCCTTTTCCCCATACAGGGGATAATCCACCCGATCTGCCGAATAGCATCCGAGATCCCTCACTTCAAAGGACTTTCCCGTGAGGTACTTTTTCACCTTTTCCTTCAGTTCAAAGCCGGCATGATCGCAGGCAAGCGCAATTTTCATGATCTTTTCCTTTCGTTGAATCAAAATACAACTCTTCCGTCTTGAAGAGGAACTCTCCATTTTTTTCTTTTGTTCGAGCAAAGCAGCCTGTATGAAAGCAGTATCGGAGCCTCCAGCAGCCTCTTTAATATGATCTGACCGGGCTCCCTGAATTTGTGTATGGGCTTTACGAGGATCGAGCGGACACACGCATTATTTGCTCCCCATATGTCCGTAAAAAGCTGGTCGCCAAAGAACAAAGTAGTTGATCTGTCACTCAACATACGTTGCATTCCTTCTTCATAAGCGCACGGCATAGGTTTTTTTGCCTTGTAGATGTAGCCGAAGGCGCCAACCGCCTCACAAAAGGTCTTTACGCGGGGCTCGCTGTTGTTTGAGATGAACATGCACTTGAAGCCGATTTCATTCAGCATTGAAAAGAGCGCTTTCGCCCTCTCATCCGCCGGCGCGTCATGAGGAACCAGCGTATTATCAACATCAAAAAGAAGAGCTCTGTATCCTTCCCGGTACAGAGCCCTGAAATCCACGTCATATGTACTTTTCACATTATCATCGGGAAAAAGCTTCGGCATGTCCTACCTTTCAAAAGTCGAAATTCTCAGCCCCCCGTATTGCTCTTTGAGTCTGGCCGCCCTCAGCAGCGGTCTGCGAAGGATTGTTCTCCGGAGCACCAACGAAATATTGATACTGCTGAATAGCCTCGTCACGCCTCATATCTGAAACAGCCTTCTCAACTTCAGCCGTCCGGAGCTTGTTGTTCTCAAAGGAAGGCGTCTGTGGCTTGTACTGGGCGTCAAAATCATTGACAGTATAGGTCTGTCTCGCCCTCTTTTCCGCTATCTTCTGAAGGTCTTCCTTGGTATTCGATCTCGCGCTTAAGGAATCGCCTGATGAAGAGCTGCTCTCTGCGGCAGGATGCGGCCTTGAAACAGAGGAAAGACTGCCGATGCTTGCATAACCGCCTATAGGTCTGATACCTGATATATTCATTGCATTCCCTCAAAATCAGAATGAAATAAATCGCTACAAGTATAATATCGGATCAAAGACAAAAAATATTAGAGTCGATTTGAAAAAACTCATGTCCTCGATTTTTTGGACGCCTCTTCCTTGTCTAGCATCCTCTTCAGCTCGTTCATGAAAGTGTTCACATCCTTGAACTCGCGGTAGACTGAGGCGAAACGTACATAGGCTACGGCATCTACATCCTTGAGCTTTTCCATAACAAGCTCACCGATCTCGGCCGAGGGAACCTCCTTGTCCTCACTGTTGAAGACCTGTGTCTCAACCTCATCAACGATCCCGGCTATCTGAGCTGCAGAAACCGGCCTCTTGTGGCAGGCACGCAGGACACCGCTTTCGATCTTCGCGCGATCGAACTGTTCTCTGGTATTGTCCTTCTTGATGACTATGAGCGGTATGGTCTCGATCTTCTCATAAGTAGTGAACCGTTTTCCGCAGTCATCGCAGAGGCGGCGGCGTCTGATGGAATTGTCATCATCAGCCGGACGTGAATCTATGACACGGTTGTTGTCGCTTCCGCAGAAAGGACATTTCATAATTATCTTCTCTCCCGAAAAAAATACACGCCAATATATAGTTTAACGCGAAAAAAAGACGCGCAGATATAGTATACGAAAAGATAATGTTAAGGTCAAGGCTTTTTCGGAAACCGGTTATGCGTAGCGTATTACACGTTGAACCTGAAGAGCATCACGTCGCCGTCCTTCACCTCGTATTCCTTGCCGTTCGTAGCGACGAGACCCTTTTCCTTGGCCTGAGCCATCCCGCCCGACTCCACGAGCTTTTCAAAGGGCACGGTCTCGGCGCAGATGAAGCCCCGCTCAAAATCCGTATGGATCTTTCCCGCTGCTTGAGGCGCGAGGGTTCCTTTTTTGATCGTCCAGGCGCGGGATTCATCCTCCCCGCAGGTCAAGAACGAGATAAGACCGAGAAGCTCATAGCTTGCCTTTATCAGCTTGTCGAGGCCGCTCTCGGAAAGGCCGAGGTCTTCAAGGAACATCTGCCTCTCCTCCTCGCTCTCAAGCTCTGAGATCTCCGCCTCGATCTCGGCGCAGACGACATAGACCTCACTCCCGTCTGATTTTGCCATTTCGCGGACCTTCTTTACGGCTTCATTATTTTCTCCGTCGGATGAATAATCATCCTCCGAAACATTTGCAGCATAGATCACAGGCTTTGCGGTAAGAAGGTTGTAGCCGTCGAAGATCTTCTGCTCCTCCTCGTCCTCACATTCGAAGGCCTTTGCCATATTACCTTCTTCAAGGAAAGGGCGAAGCCGCTCGAGGAGCGCGCCCTCGCGGGCATATTCCTTCACCATCTTTGCCTGCTTGCCGACCTTGCCCCATCTTCTCTCGAGCACTTCCATGTCCGCGAAGAGAAGCTCGAGATTGATGGTCTCAATGTCCCTTGCAGGATCGATCGAACCGTCGACATGGACGATATTATCATCCTCAAAGCAGCGCACGACATGGACTATGGCATCGCATTCCCTGATGTTCGCGAGGAACTGGTTTCCAAGCCCCTCACCCTTTGACGCGCCCTTCACAAGTCCCGCAATGTCGACGAATTCAATGGTCGCGGGCGTCACCTTCTTCGAGTGATACATATCGCCGAGGACCTTGAGTCTCTTGTCCGGAACTGCCACAACGCCTATATTCGGGTCGATGGTCGCAAACGGATAATTCGCCGCAAGCGCCCCGGCCTTTGTAAGTGAATTGAAAAGTGTCGACTTCCCTACATTCGGAAGCCCTACGATACCCAGCTTCATTTTATAAACCTCGATTCATATAATGATACACAACATCACATACGATAATGGTCCCAGGGGACGGAGTCAAGGGGTCATTTTTTGAAACGTAGACATAAAATAACTCGACTGAAGCGCCGAATGCTTGCCCGAGAGTGCGCGCCTAAAAACGCAGGCGTAGCGGGCTACACCGAGGCTTTCAGGTGCGTGCTGTCGGGTAAGCAGGCAAGCATTCAGTCGAGGTATTTAAGAACAGCTATACTAGGCCTGAGCGAGCCGAAGGCGAAGCTCGAGCTTAACGAACAGAATTACCTTTTTTTGGTCCCTTGACTCCGTCCCCTGGGACCATTCCTTAACAGTGAAATTGATCACTTGACTTCTAATGGTCCCGGGGGACCATTTCTCAATCCTCATCATCTTCAGGGAAATACTCGCTTTTCCCAAACAATACCCTCATATTTCCGTCAGCCGCTGAAATCGACATGGCTGCCGAGCATGCGCTCGGAAGCGGTCATGACACGCTGGCTGGCGCCGTTATAGGAATAAGTCTGTACTTTCGAAAGCAGTTCATCGAGAGACTGCGCTTCTATGTTCACATATTCCTTTGTATCATCAATATCGGAAACCTCTGCCTCGTCTTCTGTTTTTTCTTTGCCCTCGGCCTTTTTGTCCTTCGCCTTTTGAAGACGCTCTTCACGCGCTTCCTTTTCAGCCCTCTTCTTTTCTTTGGCCTTCTGCTCCTTCTTCTGTGCCGCCTTCTTTTCGATCCGCTCCTTTTGAAGATCCTGGGATTTTCCTACCGTAGCAAAGAAGCTTTCATTGCCATTGGAATCCACTGACATGCCAAAATTCTTGACACTCGCGCCGCTGCTCTTTAAGCTGTTCTTTGCCTCAGCCATCTTCAGCTGCGATGTGGCGATGATCCCTTCATACTTCTTCCTGTAGGACTCATCAGTAGCCATTCGTTCAAGCTTTTCCTCGTCAATCAGAACGACCATTTTGCCGGAATTGCCATATGCTGCCGCATTCTTATGGACCTGCGCCTTCATGTCCTTGCTGACAGTGATAAATTCCATGTTGCCAAACTTTGATTTCAGCTTATCAAGATAATTAGCAGCTTTTTCGGAAAGCTGCACATTACCTATAGTATTCCCGTATTCTGTTTTTTTGGGTACAAGGGAACTGCCTGTTTCGATGGGAGAAAAGTCTTTGGTTTCAACTATGGAAGTCCGGCTCTCGAAAGAACTGCCTGACGAAGCCTTCGACGAAGCCGCGCCGGTTGTGCGATCCGCCCCTTTAGAGATCTGACTTGACTGCTGATACGCAGAAATACTGCCAATACCTGACATAGCACTCTACCTCCTTGTAGAAAAAAAATGACATCCGTTTCAATGCAAAAAAAAGATAATGATGGTTATCTTGTATAGTATATCGGAGATGGGAATATAATAATTAACCCCAAAAAAATAAAATGGTCCCGGGGGACCATTAGGGCTGCGTTTCCGTTTCGAACCGAAGGACCAGCTGGTTTGTGTTGTCTATGCGGTTGTAGACCATCTCCTTTGTGTTCATCCGGGCGAGCCTGATGCCCATGCCGCCCGTATCGAGCTCCTCAAAGGCCTTGTCACGGAGGTTTACGGTTACAGGGTCGAAGGGAACTCCGTCGTCGAAGAATGTTACGGCGCAGAGCTTCTCTGTCCGCTCAAAGTAGAAGCTTACATTCTTTGCCCCGGAATAATTCACAATATTTGTAAATATCTCCTCGCATACGAGAATGATAGTCTTTGCCCGCTCCTCGTCATCGATACCACCAAAGATCGTGTCCCTGAGCACCGGAAGCGAAGAAGCAAGATCCATTGTAAGTCTTCTTCTCTCCTTTTCATTGTCGCGGTAGATGAGCGCAACACAGGTAATGTCATCAAACTGCTCCGCATCCTTGCAAAAGCCGCTTACGCCCGACATCAGATCCTTTATGAGACCTTCGCTTTCATACCGGTTCCCGTATCCCGAATAATAATCTCTTACACGCTCCCTTAAGCGATCCTTTCCAAATTGATTTTTTTCAGCGTCGTTGGCTTCAGTCACACCATCCGTGAAAATGAGAAGTCCCTCTCCGTCAGAAAGTCTTATCTCTTTTTCCCCGGCATTCGCGTCATCAAAGAGTCCGAGAGCGCAGCCTGCGTCAATTTCAAGATACTCCGTATCCTTCGAGAGTAATAGCGGCAGTTCGTGTCCTCCGTTCAAATACTTTATTACCCCTGTTTTTGTATCAAGGATAATGGCAGCCACTGTCGCGAACATAGTCTCGGGGTTCGAAAAACAGATCTCCCGATTAAGGGAGGAGAATGTCTCAGCGAGTGACCGTCCACCCTTTATATTCTCCCTGATCCCGGTTTTTACCATGACCATGAACATGGCCGCCGATACGCCCTTGCCGGAAATATCTCCGACGACGACACAGATACGATCCGAATCCAGCCGGAAGATATCGTAAAAGTCTCCGCCTACCGCCCTCGCAGGCTTCTCTATGCCATAGATCTCGCAACCGTCCCCAAGTACAAAGTGCTCCATTGGAATAAGGCCGCTCTGTATCCTCCTTGCCACATCAAGCTGCGTCTCCACCTGCACCTTGTCAGAAGTAAGAGTCTTGATCTCACCAACGTACTCACGCATATTCTCGGTCATCTCGTAAAATGAGCTTTCCATATCGGTGATCTCATCCAAAAAGTTGGTCTTCCTCTTTGGAACCGGGCTGTCAATATTCTTTGTAAAGCTTCGCATACTTTTGGACAGCGATCTCACCGGGACAAAGATGGACTTTCGCATAAGGATGAGCGAGCTTATCAGGGCGATCGAGAAAACAAGGATCACAAGCCCCGCGATGAAATAAAGGTTACGCTTCGACTCTTCAAGGATATCATCCATGTCATAAGAAGCGCCTACGAAGGCAAGGATCTTTCCCTGTGAACTGACGGGACGCACGAACATGCACATATAGCCACTGTCAGTATGATAAAATTCATGCTCGCCGTCCGATCTTCCTTCCAGAACGCGGACTTCAGCGGGATAAAGCTCTTCTTCGTCTATCATGTCAAAGCCTATCGTATCCTGTATGATCTCATCGATGTCATCATCTTTTGCGGCTGTGACTATATAATGCCTTTTTTTATTCTCATCGACGGTATAAAGATAAAGCACATCCGTTTCGGTCTTTTCGCAAATGAAATGGAAGGTTTTGTGTATGCTTTCCCTGTATTCCTCATCGGAAAAGAGTTCATAAAAGCCATCCGCTGAACCAAGGGAGGTCATTGCCGCGGTTGTCGCTCCCGCGGAGATCGCGTAGCTGCGCGAAATGGCATCTTCGAATACATACTTTCTTGCAAAAAGCAGTCCTACCAGGAGGGAGAGAAAAAGTGTCAGCAGGAAAAAGAGCGCTGTGCGCGCCAACAATGATATTCTCGGCTTCTTCTTTCCCCCCATGGCAGTAAAACCTCCTTTTTATTCAAAGCTCAGCTTTTTGTCGATGCCGGTGGCCTTGAATATGCTCATGATGCCGGGAGCAGCCCCTCTTACTTTGATCGCCCCGTTCATCTTCTTGTATGCGGAAACTATCCCTCTTACTCCGGATGATGAGATATATTCAAGTTTTTTGAGATCAAGTACCAGACTCTCCGTGTCAGATTCAAGCTCATCAAGCGCTTTAAGAAGCTCCGGCGCCGCATTCGTGTCAAGCCATCCTTCTATTGCAAGCGTAGCTTCTGTTCCATCAATTGTCTTTTCGATAGTCATGTTTAAATATCCTCCTCTAATAACGACAGTTCATTATGTAACTCATTCGCCAGCCGGCTCCTCTTCCTCAAAAAATCCAAGCCCGCTAAGTGTCGATACAAAGCGTTCAATATAATCCCAAGTTGTGACGGGCCATGCGAACTTCAGCCGATAGAGCACCTGCATCGTGTATTCGCACTGTCGCGTAAGCCTTACCGTCTCCCGTCCGCCGGGTGAGTGCATATAAGCCATGATGCTTGTAAGTGATGCCGCCCTCTTGGGATCATTCTGGGCCGCTTGAAAGGCTTTTGCATATTCCTCTCTTTCAACGTAGTCAATTTCATACCCGAGATTGTTGAGCTCGCTGAAGATGCCCTCCATTGAGATATTCTGGTTGTTGAAAACATGGAAAAGCGTGCAAGTCTCCGGAGTCTTTGAAAGCGCGACCGTAGCCCTTGCCACCGCGTCTATCGGTGAAAACTCCATTGTCGTATCAAGCTGTTCAAAGGCGGCACAGCCGAGCATTACAAAAGCTTTCAGCCTCCCCATCGCGGAATTTGTTGAGAAATTGATCTGAAATTCCCCGTCCGAGTGCCTTGCCGCAAGATTTCCGTAGCGCATTATCTTTCCCCGAAGGCCCTTTTCAGCCACTGCCTCAAGCACTGCGCGCTCCGCAAGGAACTTCGAATGAATATATTTGTTTTCGAGAAGCTGATCAAAGTAAAGGCTCTTCTCGTCAGGCAAAAATCCTTCCGGAATGCTGTCCTTATAAGCCGAGCTTACAACACTCATGGTAGAGGTCTGGATGAGGGCCGCATTTTTCTTAAGACAGAAATCTATGAGATTTACAGCCCCTCCAACATTCACGTCCTCGATCTGGGTACCGCTCGCAAAGTGCCTTACAACGGCCGCGCAATTTATTACTGTGTCTATCTCCTTATCGATAATGCCATCGAGAACTGAAGCGTCCGTAACATCCCCTTCCACAACAAAGATCCGCTTCCCGACAAGCTCTTCAAGGTTTTTATCAAAATAATAGAAATAAAGCCGAAGGAGCTTGTCCGCCGCAGTCAGATCCTTTTGTGAGCGAAGGAGGCAATATATCTTGTTTTCCTTGCTTTCATTCTCGATCAGCTCATGCAGGATATGGATCCCGAGATACCCCGTAGCCCCGGTCAGAAGCACGTTTCCAAGCTCCCGGAGGCTTCCTTCCTTAAAGCTTGAAAGCGTATTTTTCTGAAGGAGTTCATCGATCTTTCCGTAGTCATAATCTGTGATCCCGCTGTCCGAAGATACGGAAGCGCCCGCGCCTTTGCCTTCTGAAGTACCGCCTGCGATCAATGCGAGGGCTCTTGGAGTAGGATTGTCAAATACATCAGCGAATGCGATCGTATAGCCTGCGTTTCCCGCCTCGATGACCACATTTGTCACAAGAAGCGATGTACCGCCAAGCTCAAAGAAGTTTTCGGTCGCGCCTACATTTTCCACATGAAGGAGCCTTCCGAAGATGTAGCAAAAGACCTTCTCTGTCTCATTTTCGGCGGCCTCGCTGTTACCTGATCGATAAAGTTCAGGGATCGGCAGGTTCTTTAAGTCAAGCTTGCCGTTTGGAGTATAGGGCATTTCATCAAGCTGCATATAGGCAGTAGGCACCATGTAATTCGTAAGCGTCTTTGAAAGCTCTTTTTTCAGCTCTCCGATATCGACAGGGTGATCCGCTGTAAACCAGGCGCAGAGATGCTCTATGCCGTTGATCTTTTCGATCTTTATCGCAGAACGCTCAATTCCCGGCTGCGACGAAAGGACCGCATCGACTTCATCAAGTTCTATACGAAGACCGCGGAGCTTGATCTGATTGTCCTTTCGCCCGAGGATCTCGACATCGCCATTCTTCGTCCAGCGAGCGAAATCGCCGGACTTATAGATCCGAATGCCATTGTAATCCACGAATTTCTCGGCTGTCATCTCCGGCAGATCATTATAGCCTGCCGCAACGCCGATCCCGCCTATATAGAGCTCTCCTGTCACATTGCAGGGTAATTCGTTTCCGTCAGAGTCTACTATGAACTCCTTAACGCCCGGAAGCGGGCGTCCGACATTTACAGTATCATAGCTTGAAAGCTCCTGGGTGTTTGATGATACAGTCGTCTCAGTAGGCCCGTAGGTATTGAATATTAGCCTGTCCTTCTTCTCCTTCAGGAGTTTAAGAAGCTGCTCCGGATATTTCTCGCCGCCGTTTATTACCACCACGCAGTTTGAAAGCGCCTCTCTGAATTCACCAGACTCCATCAATGTAAGGAGCCTTGAAGGAGTCGAGCTGAAAATATCGGTCCCGGTCTTCTTCATCCTCGCCGCAAGACGCAACGCATCATTTGTCTCATCATCTGCCGCGAAGGAAAGGGTGAGGCCGTTAAAGAGAGGCGCTCCCCACTCCTTTATTGAAAAGTCAAAAGATAATGTAGTCACTGCCGTAATAACATGGCCTCTTTCAACCATTCCATGCACGAGGATATTTTCTTTGTGATCGGTGACATAATTCACTATCCCTCTGTGCCTCAGCATAACGCCCTTCGGCTTTCCGGTGGAGCCCGAGGTGTAGATTAGATAGGCAAGGTCATCGGGCGTTATCTTTACATCCGGTTTCTCTTTGTTTTCCTCCTTGAGAAGCTCCTCTATGTCGACCACCGGTCTCTCGGAAAAACGTAAAAGCCTCTCAGAATCCGTTATTACAAGAGCGGCATTTGAGTCATCGATGATATGCTTGATCCTCTCCGTGGGATAGGTCGGATCGCAGGGAATATAGGCGCCGCCCGCCTTTAATACGCCGTAGAGCGCGAAGAATACTCTTGCTGTCCTCGGAAGAAGGAGCACCACCCTGCTGCCTCTGTTTACGCCCCTCTTGATAAGAGCGTTTGCAACGCGGTTCGCGTTTTCATCAAGCTCTTTGTAGGTATAATCCCCGTCACAGGCAGTGATAGCAAGCTTCTTAGGCATGATGCCTGCAAAGCGCTCTATTCCTGAATGAAAAAGAATATCCTCCGGAATATCCGCTTTTTCAGGCCTCTCACGGAAGCCCGAAAGCTCTTCTTCTCTTTCACTGTCAAGAAGCGTGATGCTGCGAAGCCTGTCACGGCCATGAGTCTCAAATTTTTCGATCACAATAGAATAGGATTTCAGGAATTCCTCTATCGCATTTTCAGAATACAGGGCGTCATTGTATTCAACCTCTATTGCTGCTTTTTGATCTCTGTCGATTATCCTTACAGTAATACCGAATTTGCTCTTTCCGGACTCTATCCCCTCTACCGATGAAAGCCCCGGGATATCGGGCTTTTCAACCACACCCCTTTGATATTCATACATCACATTTGCGTTAAAGCCCCATTTTGCGGCTATATCTGCGAATGGATAATTCTCATGCGCTATGGCATTTGAAAGTCCTGCACTGACCTCCCTTACAAAGTCCAAAACGCTTCCATCCGAAAGCTTTGCGGCAAGGGGGAGCGTATTTACAAACATTCCAAATGTCTCTGAAAAACGGACATCACTTCTTCCGCTTGAGATCGTCGTGATATAAACATTATCAGAGCCTGTGAGCCTTGCCAGAGTATAGTCAAGCGCCGCAAGGAAGAGCCCCGGCTCATCTATCCCCGGTGTCTTACAGAATGCCCCGGTCAGGGACTCATCGATGTCCTTATACAAGAAGCGCTTGTTTCCATCCGCGCTTTCGTTTCTCAGATCCGCGGGAAGCTCTGTAGTCGATTCAAAATCTGACAGCAGCTCTTCAAAATATTTTTCATAAGAAGCCCCTGCGTCGGAAGATAGCATTTCCTTCTGATTCCTGACAAAGGTGAAATATGAGGCTCCCTCAGTTTCAATCTCACCGCCCTTTTTAAGTGTCTTTGAAAGCTCCTTCAAAAACACGCTCATTGAAAAGCCGTCAAATACGAGATGATGGAAATCGGTAAAAAGCTTCACATTTTCAGGAGTCTTTACAACCGCGAAATCAAACAGCGGTCCCCTGTTCAGATGGAAGGGCTTTACAAAGCTGTCTTTGAACGCTTTACATTTCTCCTCACTCAAGGAAAGCACAGGAATATCAGGAAGGATGACCTCATCCCGTATAGCCATGACCTGATTGTCGATGATATCAAAATGCACAAATAACGAAGGGTGGGCTTTCAATATGCTGCCAAGTGCCTTTATGAGGTCTTCAGGCTCTGTGGAAGATACGAAAGTGAGAACTGACGGGATATTGTAGGTAGTAAGATCGGGATTTCTCATGCAGTCCACATAGATCCCGCTCTGTGAAGCGGAAAGCGGCGAATTCTTTATATCTGCCTCTTTCTGCTCTTTCGCTCCTGCGCCCTGTCCTTTGATCCACTCTGAAAGGATGAGATTTTCAATATCGGTAATGGTCTTGTCCTTCATCTCCTTTACGGGAATATTGACGCCAAAGCCCTTGAACAGCCTTGTTGAGAGCCTGATCATGGAAAGGCTCGTAAGGCCGAGATATTCAAGCGCGGTATTAAGAGGCGGCTCTTCCATATTGAGAGCTTCGCCAATTATTTTCTTCAGTTCCTTCTCAAGGACATTGTCGACATGAGCGCTCTCTTCCTCAGCAGCCTCGATCACGGGCTCCGGAAGCGCCTTTTTGTTCACCTTTCCGTTCTGGTTCAATGGAATCTTGTCAAGCTGCATGATGGAAGCAGGCACCATGTAGGGCGGTTTTCTTTCCCTTATGAACTCTGAGATATCTTTGGGTGAAATGGTCTCATCCGCGACAAAGTATGCAGCTACTGCCTTTCCGTCCGCTCCAAGATCTTTTGCGACAACTGCTGCATCCTTTATTCCGGGGAAATCGCGGATCACAGCCTCGACTTCTGAAAGCTCGATACGGAAGCCGTGGATCTTCACCTGTCCGTCCCTTCGTCCGATGAATTCTATCTCACCGTCTGTCCTGAAACGTACAATATCGCCGGTCTTGTAGGCGTTCTCATATTCCCCTGTATCATACGGATTTTTGATAAATACCTCAGCCGTCTTTTCAGGCCTGTTGAGATAACCCGCTCCCACATGAGGCCCCGCGATAACAAGCTCGCCCAGAGCACCGGGCGGAAGCAGATGTCCGAAAGGATCGACCACATAGCATTTCACATCCGAAAGGGGATGCCCGATCGCGATATTATCCTCCCTTTTCGTTACGGGATAGATAGTGGCAAGGATGGTACATTCCGTAGGTCCGTAGAGATTATAGAAATTGACTCCTTTCGGCGGCTCCATCGACGCGAGCTTTTCTCCGCCGACTGAGATCGCGCGAAGAAAAGGATTTTCCATCTCAGATGCAAACTGCCGCCCCACCTGTGTCGTCATGAAGGAAAGGCTGACCCGGTGCCTTATGAAATAATCGTTCATGGCATTGAGATCGAGCCTCATCTCCTCCGGAACGATGCAGACCGCAGCCCCCGCCGAGAGCGCCGGATACATATCCATCATGCAGGCGTCAAAGCCGTATGAGGCATATTGCCCGACCCTGTCCTTTTCCGAAAGCTCGTAAAATTTTGTATACCAGTTTATGAAGCAGACAAGGTTTCTGTGAGTAAGCCTCACGCCCTTCGGAACTCCGGTGCTGCCGGAGGTATAAAGAAGGATAAAGGTGTCTTCGGGCGCCGGATCGTTTTTGGGCTTTCCATCCGAAAGACTTTCGATCTCATTAAGTGTCAGCCTCTTTCCGTCATATTTGTTTGCGAGGCCGGAAAGCTCATCTGTTGTGATAAGAAGCTTTGCCGCCGCATCCTCTATCATGAAGTTGAGCCTCTCAGGCGGATAGGTGGCATCAAGCGGCTGATAAGCGCAGCCTGCCTTTAGCGCTCCAAGAGAGGCGATTGCCTGATATACACCTCTCGGGATCAGGATCGATACAACATCTCCCCTCGAAAGTCCCTGCTTTTCAATAAAGAAAGCTATGTTGTCCGAAATCCTGTCAACATCTTCGTATGTGCATTCCTCGTCCTCATAGATGACAGCGATATTATCTTTATACTTTCCTGCTGCCTCCCTGAAGAGATCGACCACGGACTTTGACCTGTCGTAGTCGCTCTCAGTCCTGTTCAGCTCGTGCAGCCTTTCAAGTTCAATGTAGCTTGAGACCGATATCTCTCCAACCGTCTCTGCTGAAAGCATCTTCTTAAGGACAGTCTCAAAGCTCCGGAGGATGATATCGACAAATTCCTCCGAATACATGTCGCTCCTGTATTCGGCACGGACATTGTATGTGCCGTCCTGCCGATACATCTGGATCGCGAGAAACTCTCCGGTGGCATTGTCCATCAACGGTATCCTCTCCACCGGCTCTCCCGCAAAGCCGCCGACACTGAGCACATCGCCCTGATATACAAAGAGGAGCCGGCTTGTGATCCCGGTCTCCGCCGAAAGCTCAGAGAAGGGATAGATGTCATTGTTCATACAGGAAAGCATCTGCTCCCTTGCCTTTTGAAGATAATCCCTTACCTCTTCATCCTTTTCAAAGCGGCTGTATACAGGTAATGTCTTTACGAGCATTCCGATCGTTCGCCTTGTGCGAAGGGAATCGCGGCCGTTGTATATCGTTGAAAACAGGGCTTCGTTCATGCCTGAGTAAAGCCCCATCAAAAGTCCGAAGGCAGCAGTCGCGTAGATATTCTCAGTGACAGCGCACCTCTGGCAAAGTGCTTCAACCTCCGACGCTTCAAGTGCAAGATCAAGTGTTCTTACCCCAAATGACATTTCTTTTTCGTTCTTGTCAGGGATCGGAAGACTGTCAGTCTCCACTCCCGAGAAGGTGTCAAGATACCACTTTCTCGCATCCTCATAGAGCTCATCACGCTTCTCCTTCTCGTCCTCTGCGACTTCAAAGCCGCTATAGGTCTCGCGTTCAAGCTCTCCGCCGAGGTAGGCTCTTTCAAGATCCTTTATCATTACAAGCATTGATGAACCGTCAAAGATAATATGATGAAGATCCGTAAAGAGATATTTCTTTTCACCAACTTCAAATAGGCGGATCCTGAAAAGCTTGTCAGAAAGGAGTCTGAAGGGTTTTTGAAGAGTCGGCATTATTTCTTCAAATTCCTTTTTTGAAAGATGCTCTATCGCCTGGCTATAGGGTTCGTCGTCCCGTCTGACCTGGATCGGATCCCCGTTTTCGTCGGTTTCAAGGGAAAGCTTGATGAAGGGATGGGCCGCCACTACTGCCTCACAGGCGCGTGCCAGCTTTTCCATATCGATCGAATCGGAAAGCCGAAGGAGGATAGGATTGTTGTAAACCGCCTCCCCGTCCCGGTTCATGGATTCGATATAGATACCAAGCTGTGAGGATGAAAGAGGGTATCTGTCCTTCTTTTCCCTTACCTTCGAAGAGCCTTTTTTGATGCATTCCTCCGCTATCTTCGCGGGAGTCCTTAATGCGTAGACCTGTTTACTTGTAAGGTCAAGCTCAGGGCAGGCTGTGATAAGCTTCATTACCCTTATGCTGTCGCCGCCCATCGAAAAGAAATCATCATCTCTTCCGACCTGGCTCGCCGAAAGTGCGTCCTCAAAAGCCCGGCAGAGCATGGACTCCGTGTCGTTCTTTGGAGGCGCATATTCTGCCCTCCTGCTCATGATATCAGGCTCCGGAAGATTCTTTCTGTCTATCTTTCCGTTTTGATTGATGGGGAATTTGTCAAGATGGGTGAAAAATCCGGGCACCATGTAGGGCGCAAGTTTTTCTGAAAGCTTTTCAGAAAGTTCATCATCAGAAAAGCTCTCTCCGGTGTAATAAGCGCAGAGAACCACCTGTCCTCCCGCTCCCTTGACTGCCTTCACAACAGCTCCCGAAATTCCGGGAAGTGCCCGAAGGACGTTTTCGATCTCACCGGGCTCAACACGCTGTCCGTTGATCTTGACCATCCAGTCCTTTCGGTTGATATAGACGAGGTTTCCGTCGGGAAGCTTTTTTAAGATATCGCCTGTATGAAGCCAGCCGCCTCTGAAGAGCTTTTCGGTAGCCTCGGGATCCTTGAAATAGCCTTTTGTGTAAGGCCCCTTTGTACAGTATTCTCCCTCTTCGCCGTCTTTGACCGGATCCATATTATCATCAAGAAGCGCCCAGACAGAGGTTTCCGGCGGTATCCCGACCGGAGTTGTATCATAGGGCTTGTCCACAAGGAAGGAGCAGACCGTGCCCATGGTCTCGCTCATCCCGTAATTGTTGAAGAGCTTGTAGCCCTCTCTGCTGCACTGTCCCGTAAGCCTCTCGCTTCCTGTCATGACAAGCTTCAGTGACTCGTCCCGGCTGTGGAAATTTGAAAGGACTGACGGGCTTATGAAGCCGACAGTGATATGGTGGGCGGCATAATATTCTTCAAGCTTTCCGACATCGCGCATCGTCTCTTCATCAAGAAGATGCACGGCGCCTCCCATGGTAAGCACCTTGTAGACTGCCACTGATGCGACAAAATAAAAGGGAGCGCCCATGGCCCAGGCCTGCCCCGTCTCGTATACGGGCCGGTTCCCCATGCGCTGGTTGTTAAGAAGTCCCTCAAAGGTATGAAGTATGCCCTTCGGCATTCCGGTCGAGCCTGAGGTATAGAGTAACAGCGCGGTGTCACTGTCCTTTGATTCAGGGAATACGGATATATCAAGAGGCTCCTGCTCCATTATCTCTTTAACGGCATCCTCATCGATTATGAAGGGAGCCTCGCAGTTTAAGCATATATATTTGACGCGCTCAGCCGGAAATGAAGCCCCCATCGGGACCGCGATATGCCCGGAAAGCCAGATCCCGCAGACGCACGCCGCATACTCCATCGAGGACTCAAGCCTCACCGGGATGAAGGACCTCTCCGTGAGTCCTTTTTTGTATATCCACGAGGCGGCCTTTTTCATGAATAATGAAAAGGTTTTGTAATCCGTGACTCTCTCACCCCTGCGGTCTATGAGAGCGGGATTCTTTGAAAAGTTTTCCCCTGCTTCCAAAAGAAGCCTTACATATTCCTGCATTTTCCCCTCCTGTCGTTTCCTGCTATTAATATTACTGTCCTATATTTTTACCTCAATCACTGTATTGTTCAGATTCAGCGTTCTGATGTAATTCATCCTTACACCCATACTCTTTAACATCCTAAGCCCCCCAAACTCGGTTTCTTCGCCTTCCTCAGGCACATAGGCGGCAGGGTCAAAGGGCATCCCGTCGTCACGAAGCCGAAGATAATACTTCCCTTCTGTTTTGGAAAGACAGACATCTATATCCTTATCCTCTGATTCCCTGTAGCCGTGTCTTGCAATATTGTCAATGAGCTCCTCTGCGGCTATTCCGAGAGTCTGCGCATTACTCTCCGATATCCCGTCATTTCGGCAGTAGTCTATTATCCTTTCCGAAACCCGGACCGCCTCCTTGTCGCTGCCGGAAATCGAAATATCCAAGATCGCTCCTTCGTTCTTTTCCGGTATCGCGAGAAAGCCCTTTTGCGGGACCTTTTTTGCATGCTGCATGATAAGCCTCAAAATATTTACGATGATAAAGGCCAAAAGCTCGCTCATTATTATAGCGGCAAAAAGCCCCGTAAAGCCAAAGATATGCATGAATGCAAGCATCAAAGGTATCTTCAGCAAAAGAAGCTGAAATACGCTGCTTATGGTTGAAAGGAAGGTCTGACCGATCGTCCTGTAGTAGTTCTGCGTCAGAGCATTAAGCGAGAAAAAGACAAAGCTCATTGAGAACAGGCGGATACCGGTCATAAGCTCCCCTCTTACATTATCATTGTCAAAACCGTAAAGCGCCGCAACGCCCTGCGGGACTATCAGGAAGACCGCCATTATGATCAGGCTGATGAGCAGGGCGATCTTCATCACGCGCGAAAATACCCGCCGCATTCCAAAGTAATCCTTTTCTCCGAAGAGCACGCCGGCTACTGAGGCAATAGTGGATGAAACACCGTTCAAAAACATCTGGACTATGAGCTGGGTATTTGCCGTGACTGAATAGGCGGAAAAATATGAATCGCCGAGAACTCTTATGATATTTGAATTGAGGATCGAGACACTGCTCACTGTCATTACAAGGTAGGCAAGATTAGGGAAGCCGTTCTTTACAGTCGAGAGGCCAAGGTCTTTGCTTTTGAAAAGTCCCTTGAACACCGGAGTGACCATCCGGCCGCTGCTTTTGAAATAACGCGGGATAAAGATGAGCCCCGCCACGAGATACCCGATGACAGTAGACAACGCGGCCCCTGTTATACCAAGGGGCGTGAATTTTACCAGGATGAAGTCAAGGACGAGATTTACGGCATTTGAAGTAATATGCAGCTTTGTCGCCATGCCGGGATTATTATCCACATTTATTAGATAGGCCATCACGAGAACGAAGGATATTATCGGCATACCAAGGGAATAAACCGTGGTTATGCTCCTGACCATTTCCGAAAGCTGTGGTGCGGCCGAAAAATGCCCCGTGTAGAGCGGCACGATCAAAGGAGACAGACAGGTGAATATCAAAGGGTAGACAAGGCTTGTGACTATGCAAAGTCCCATTACCCTTCCTGCGGAATCGATCTCGCGCTTTCCAAGAAGTATGGCTATACTGACGGCGCCTCCCGAGCCCATCAAAATAGCTGCGGCCTGCAGGATATAAAGAAACGGCGTGGACGCATTGATGGCGCCGTTTCCCATGCTCCCAAGAAGATTTCCGACGATCATCGCGTCAACCACATTCCCAAGCTGCAGCGCAACTGTCGTCATGACCCCCGTCAGCATATATCTTTTGATCTTTTTTCTGATGAGTCTGTCGTTTCTTTCCATAGTTCTTTTATTATAATGGTCCCAGGGGACGGAGTCGAGGGGTCATTTTAATGGTCCCGGGGGACGGAGTCGAGAGGTCATTTTAATGGTCCCGGGGGACGGAGTCGAGGGGAAATGTAGCCCTAGGCTCATACCATAGGGATCATTTTGTTCTGTGAGATTAGCGCGAGCGAGCCAATGGCGAAGCTCAAGCTTAGCGAACAGAACTACATTTTGGTCCCTCGACTCCGTCCCCTGGGACCATTTCTGGGACCATTTCCGGGACCATTTCCGGGACCATTTTTAATAGTAGGTGGAAAAAAAGAAAAGATAAGAGTAAAATGGGGAATGATACGTTCAAATTTGGATACTGAAAAGAAGGTATTATTTTGTCATTACGAGATTTTGTTTCTGATTCTCCGGTCAACAATGGGAGGCAGTACGAGTTCGACCTTGCGAGGGCGGTCCCTGTGTTCTTTCTCCCGTTTGTCCATACTGTAATAGAGTGTACGCCGGTCGACCGCATTTACGAGCCGATCCCGTTCTTTTTCAATATCATAATAGGTCAGCCGCTCGGAGCGCCGATGTTTCTTTTTGCGATGGGCGCCTGCATCAATTTCTCGAGAAAACACACCCCCGCCGAAAATATGAGACGAGGGCTTTTTCTCTTTATCGCGGGCTTCCTCCTGAATGTACTTCGCTTCCTGATCCCTTATCTCACCGGATATGCGATCACACAGGATGCAGACAAATTCATCACTCCACTGCCCTACCGCGTGTTCGGAAACGACGTGCTTCAGTTCGCAGGGCTCTTCTTCCTTTTGTTCGGCTTCCTTCAGTATCTCAAACTGAAGGACAGATGGATGCTTCTTGTCGCCGTTTTGATGTCTGTCGCAGGTTCCTTCATACGCCATTTTGATACCGGAAATAATGCAGCAAATATCGCGCTCGGTCACTTCATCGGAACGGAGGATAGCGCAGGGCTTTATGTCATGTCGGATTTCCCGCTGCTCAACTGGTTCATAGTCCCGCTGTGCGGTTATCTTTTCGGAAAGCTGCTTTTGTATATCAATGACAAGAAGAGCTTTTATCTTCGCCTCTTTCCTATCCCGCTGATCGCTTCGGTCGCTTTCTTCGTGATCGAATACAAATTCGAATTCGGGCAGATGGCAAGCGGCGAGACGCTTCTTTTCAGTGAAAACTGCTATTATCACGCGCTCTGGTATGATGCGATCGGCTACGTGGCCTTCGCCATCGGCATTCTCGGAGCATATTATTTTGCAATGAAGATAATGCCGGGCTTTTTGAAGAAATTTGTCGTAAGCCTGAGCCGTAATATCACGCGTGTTTACGTGATCCACTGGTTCTTTGTTGTAATGCTTACAAATGTTGTGCTTTACAGCATCAGAGGCACGCAGGATCTTCCGATCGGACCGACACTTCTGCTGTCGCTCATTATCTTCCTGATAACGTATCCGCTTTCACTCCTCTGGGAAAGATTGTCTATGAAACGTAGAGAGGTCAAGGCTTCATGAAAAGTGGGATCCAAAGAAAAGTACAGACTCGTCTGTATCTGTTTGCAGCGATGATAGTCCTTTTTGCCGGGATATTTACGGGAGCCTGGTATTACAAGGACAGTATCAATGATTACAATTCTCTTGTATACGGTTATCTTCGTTCAGCGTCGAACTATATAGACGGAGACCGCATAAAGGGCTATGTTGAGACTCTTGAGCCCGATGAATATTATGACGAGGTGCTCCGCTATCTGACTGTGACCAGGAATGAGACTGCAATGCAGCTCTTCTATGTCTTCGTGCCTTACAAAAACGACCTCGTCTATGTATGGCAGACGGATGACGATCCTTATTCGTGGCTCGGGAAGCGCGAGGCCTACATGGACGGCGGCAAGGAAGCCCGTGAAAAATCCTTCAGAAAGGACCCCATCCAGGAGATAAGTTTCTACAGAGATCCGACCTACGGCCATATCGCCTGCGGCTTTTATCCGATCTTTGACAGTTCGGGAGAGCCTGTGGCGCTTGTCGGTCTTGATCTTTCCGCCAATGACATCGAGCGGAGCTTCCTTGCTTTCATCGGTACCCTTTGCCTCACGATACTTGTCGCAACGGTGCTTGCAGGAATAGTCTTCTACTTTTCGCTTCGCAAGAAGATCGTGACTCCGATACACCGGCTGAATGATGTAGCCGGAAAGATGGCAGACTCTCTTGAAAAGGATGACCTGCCGGCTATCGATATACATACAGGCGATGAGCTTGAAGCCCTCGCCGATTCCTTCACGAAAATGTACGGCGACATCAGGCATTACATCCAGGAAAATGCCGCGATCTCTGCCGAGAAGGGACGTATCGAGTCGGAGCTCAATGTCGCGACACAGATACAGGCAGACATGCTCCCCCGTATATTCCCGCCCTTCCCTGAGCGAAAGGAATTTGATATTTATGCCACAATGACGCCTGCAAAAGAAGTGGGCGGCGACTTCTATGACTTTTTCATGGTGGACGACGATCATCTCGCACTTGTCATCGCGGACGTGTCCGGAAAGGGAGTGCCTGCGGCGCTCTTCATGGTCATCGCAAAGACCCTTATCAAAAACCGCGCACAGCTTGGGGGCTCACCTTCGGAAGTCCTTTCATACGCAAACGATCAGCTTTGCGAGGGTAATGAATCCCAGCTGTTTGTCACAGTCTGGATGGCGATAATAGAGATTTCAACGGGAAAAGGAATTGCCGCAAACGCGGGACATGAGAATCCGGTGCTCAAGCGAGTCGGTGAAGAATATGAACCTGTAGTCTATCCTCATTCAGTTGCTGTTGCGATAATGGAGGGTCTTCCCTTTGAGCAGCACGAATTTGAGCTTCATCCCGGGGACATACTCTTTGTCCATACGGACGGTGTGACAGAAGCCACCGATGCTGAAAATGAGCTGTACGGACCGGAGAGACTCGTTGAAGCGCTTAACAGCAGGATAGAGGAAGACCCGCAGAAGATCCTTTCAAATGTGAAGGCTGATATAGACGCTTTCGTAAAAGAAGCGCCTCAGTTTGATGATATTACAATGCTGGCGCTGTGCTGGCACGGGAAGAAGTGAAACGCAGCCGGGAATGACACGGGGACGGTTCTTTTGTCACCTAAAGGTGACAAAAGAACCGTCCCCGTGTCACTAAAAGAACCGTCCCCGTGTCACTCATTTGATCACACCCCCCGCAGCCAGGTAGTCACCTTCATACAGCGCTACTGTCTGTCCGGGCGTCACGGCCCTGACCGGCTCGAGAAAATCGACCTGATACACTGAACCTGAAAGCTTCCTCACTTTGCAGGGGCTTCCTTTGTGTGAATAACGGATCTTCCCCAAATAGACCTTCTCTTCATCAAGAGACTCCTGTGCTATCATATTCCAATGCTCCGCAAGAAGAGAGTCGGAGAATACGTCATCATCATCCCCCAGCACTATCTCGTTTTTTTCAACATCGATAGCGGTCACAAATACAGGTTTTCCGAGCGCGATATTAAGTCCCTTCCGCTGCCCTATCGTATAATCCGCAATGCCCTTGTGCCGCCCGACCACAGTGCCGTCCTTTAATACAAAATTTCCTTCGGGCGGGAGGTTTCCCCCAAGCCTTCTTTCCAGAAAACTATGATAATCATCATCGATAAAGCAGATATCCTGGCTGTCCTTTTTGGTCGCGGCTTTAAGTCCCTTTGCAGCAGCGATCGCGCGTATCTCTCCCTTTTCATAGTCTCCCACCGGCATCAGGGTACGTGAAAGCTGCTCCTGTGTCAGTTGGCAGAGCACATAGGTCTGATCCTTCGCCTTTGACTCGGATGCAAAAACAGTATATCTTCCGTTTTTGAGCTTTATCACTCTCGCATAATGCCCGGTCGCAACAAATCCCGCATGAAGCTCATCCGCCTTTTTCAAAAGGGCTTCCCATTTGATATTTCTATTGCAAAGAACACAGGGGTTGGGCGTGCGCCCGCAGAGATATTCATTGATGAAAGGCTCTACCACGTATTCCTCAAACTCTTTCTTAAAAAAAATAATGTGGTGAGGAATCCCAAGCTGCTCACAGATCTCCCTTGCTTCAAGACCGTCTTCGCAGATCTCCGGTTCATCCCGCCACATCTCAAGTGTCACACCGATGACATCATAGCCCTGTTCCTTTAAGAGGTATGCCGCCACTGCGGAATCCACTCCGCCTGACATACCGACAACTACTCTTTTTTCCATGGTCTGTTACAGTTCAATATTGTTCTTTTTCAGAAGTTCTCTTGCGCTCTCAACGGAATCAATGCCTGTAAGGTTCTTGATCGGTGCAAACTCCTCCTCTCTGACGACCTCGTAGGGAAGGCAGGAGGAAAGCTGATGTATCATATCTACGACAAGCTGTTCGAACTTGTAGCCGTTTGGTGCTTCCGGCTTTACTTCCCTTCCGTTTTCATCAATGCAGGGTATCTGCTTCTTTACGATGTGGAGGGGGAGCCTGTCATCTGCTACCGAAGGAAGCTCACTCAACCTGAAAAGATAATTCAAAATGACACCGTAATTGTATGCCCTCTCACCGCTCTCATCCGTTTCATTCATCATCTCATCGGAAAGCTCATAATATTCAACGATAGAAGGTCTCCCATCCTCAAGGCAGAGTACGCCAACCTTTTCATCGGGCGTTGCCTTTTTCACAACCTTTGCGCCGACGGACACATTTTCAAGTACTGTTGCGCCCACAAAACAGGGGTCTAATATACGCTGCAGCACATTGTCAACTGCGAAGACATTGATCCACTCAACGCCTTCGTCTGAAAGCAGTCTGTCAAGCCCGGCCCTGCACATCGAGGAATACCAGCCGCCGTTTCCGTTCGGGGATGTGGAGATGCGGTCCTTTGCCTCCAGAAAGAGCCTGCCTTCAAAGTCACAGGCGGGCGCCATATCCTGCTTAAAGAATACTACCCGATCCTCTCTGTAACCAAAAAAATCCTTTTCCTTAAGGAACCTGACTGTCGCGTCATGGTTCTTCTCGCTCGTCATGATAAAGAGCCTGATCCATGTGCCGGTCTCCTTCACAACATCAAGGAGATTTCCTATAATGCGCTCAAAGATGTACAAAGGCTTTGTAATTCCTATATCATACATTCCCTTCGGTTCATCGGAGCCAAGGCGTGTTCCCATGCCGCCGGCAAGGAGAAGCGCGGCCGTCTTCCCCTCCTTTATGGTCTTTACTCCAATGTCATGAAACTCCTTCGCACGCGCCTCGATCTCACTTGTCTTCAAAGCCCCAAGGGGAGAGAATACGCCTCTTTTTTCTCCGGACGGGTTTCCCAGCCTCTTCAGGACCGAAAAATCCGTCTCCTCCACCTGTCTGATGAGAGCAGTCTTCCCCTCCTCTGAAAGCCCGTCATAATATTTAAAAACGTGCTCCTGTCCGATCGCGGACATCTTTGCTCTTGCTTCATCGTAAGTCATGATATCCCCCTTGCTATCCTCCTATAGTCTTACAGAACGCTTTTTTTGTCAAGCGAGAGGAAAGAGCCGCGGGGACGGTTCTTTTGTCACTCTTCGAATTTATTATACGAAAAAAGAATAGAAAATTTTTCGAAATTTTTTTTAAAAGTGCCGAAAGGACCGTCCCCGTGGCACCTGTGTCACCTTACTCCGTAGAAATGATAAGTAATTTCATCTTTTTCAATCGAGATCCTTTCGATCAGATTCCGCGTTGTTTCCGGATCATAGCAGGTAGGTCTTTCACCGGCGCAAAAATCTGAGACCCGTTTTGCAAACAGGTTCTTCATATATGCTATTGCTGCCTGCTCAAGGACATTATCCTCGTCGTGCATTTTGAGGATGGGTACCTCCAAAAGATCCACGACCGGCTTTGAATCCCAGAGCTTTTGAAGTGCTTCAAGCGTAGCCTCATTCAACCTCTCTTCCTTAATGATCGGAGCATTGCAATCGCTATTGATCCTCCCGTTGCAGATCCACCTGTATCCGCTTTTTGCCCATTTGTGATTGTAATTGCGCCCGCACAGAGGGCAGCGGATCTTCCCGCTATAATCATTAATGCGAGGTACCAGGCTTGGGCCTTCAACACATTTATGAGACCTTCTGATCAGTTCTCCCTTTGCAAGAAGATAAGTCTGCATATCCACTATCGGCTCGTGATCGTTCTCTACAAAGTACTTCGGAGCCTGTCCTGTGTTTTCCTCACGGACCTTGTTTAAAACATCAACCACTGTAGTTTTTCCAAGCAGCGCACAACCGCACATCTTTTCATTACAAAGGATGCGCCGGATACCCATTTTGGTCCAATGAAGATTTCCTGCACCGGTGAGGTGACCTCCTTCCTCCAGCGCCTTGGTAAGATCGATCAAGGTCATACCTGAGAGAAAGCTGTCAAAAATAAAACGCACTGTCTTTGCCTGCTTTGGATTGATCACAAGTTTTCCGTTCTCGCCCTTGTCGTATCCCAGGAAATTGCTATAGGCAAGACTGTGTTCCCCTCTCGCCATCTTGTACTGCAATCCTATGCGGACGTTCGCCGAGATCGATTCCGATTCCGATTGTGCAAAAGCAGACAGAAGTGTGATCATCATCTCGCCTGTGGTCTCGCCGGTGTTGATGTTCTCCTTTTCAAAGAAGATACTTACGCCTGCGGCCTTAAGCTCCCGGAGAGCGTTGAGCAGATCGACTGTGTTCCTCCCCATACGGGAAATCGACTTAACGAGCAGCAGATCGTACTTCCTGCGCTTTCCGTCCTTGATCATCAGTTTGAAACCATCACGTTTCTTGGTGTTGAGGCCCGAAATCCCTTCATCTCCATACACATGGATCAGCTTCCAATTCGGATGACCGGATATCAGGGAAGTAAAATGTTTAACCTGCGAATCATAAGATTCCTCCTGGGGCAGTGAGCTGACGCGCGCATAGGCAGCGACACGAACAAGGTTCGATTTACGATCGGCTGTTTTCTTCTTTGCGGGGATCAAGGTTACCATTTTTTCTTCCATAGCGTTTTCTTCCTTTCTATCCCGGATATGACCGGGGCGCAAAGTTTACAGATCGGGTTACCCCTGCTACAGAAGTATTACAAAAAAAATAAAAACGCAACGCTGCCTTATCATCCCGCACTTACGATGACCGGGAAGGAGAAAAGCTTACTGCTTTTGAGTTCGCCTCATCCTGATCTTTCTGACAGGATAGGCTCTTATGTCCTTTTTGATCTCAAGGACCGCGCCGCCGACGAATTCCACAAAAAAGGTCCTCTTCTTGTATGTGACCTTCCGAAGAAGATCGAGAAGGCTTTTCCGGTAAAAGCCTATTTTGTAATCAAGCGCCATAAGCTTCTCGATCCGGTCGTTTTCGTTCCGGCTTATCCTCTCAAGGAGCTCTCCTTTTTGCTCCTCTGTTTCCTTCCGGTTGAGGCTGGTCTGGGTGATTATGAGGTTCATATAATTCCCGTATTCTTCTTCATAATCTATAGCTGTGGGTTCTGCAGCAAGTCCCTTTTCCATAAAGCAATTGATCGCCTTTACAACGACTTCCTCAAATTCCTTTATAGAAATAATGTCATTGCTGCATTTCCTCGGACCCTTCTTGATCCTGGTATTGCACATCAGCTTTCCGTCCCTGCAGAATCTGTAGGCAGCGCCGCATTTTTTGCAATAAAGCTTGAAGGGTGAGATATCCATAGTGCGTCTGCGAAGCTCTGCCTGGGTTTTCAGCCAGATCTCGTGAGAGACAATGGGCTCGTGGTGATCCCTGACATAGTACTTGGGCACGATCCCGTCGTTTCTCTCCCGCACCTTGTTCAGGACATCTGTCGTATAGGTCTTTTGGAGAAGGACATCGCCTGCATATTTTTCGTTTTTCAGCATCCTTACTATGGTCCCCTTGTACCACTCCTTTTTGCCGGGGGAAGGGATCCCTTTTTCCGTAAGGAAGGCGCAGATCTCGCCGAAGGAAAACCTGTCTATCACCATTTCATAGATCATCCTTACTATCTTTGCCTCCTCCTCGATCACCACCATATCGCCTTTTTCATCCTTCCCAAATCCAAGGAAGCGGGAAAAGCCCATGACGACCTTGCCTTGCTGATAGCGGTACTGAAGGCCGAGCTTCACGTTCTGTGAAAGGCTTATGGACTCCTGCTGGGCAAGGGATGCCATTACTGTCAGCAGAAATTCCCCGCCGGAGTCCATTGTATTGATGTTTTCCTTTTCAAAATAGACAGGGACATTGATAGCCTTCAACATTCTCGCGTAGCCGAGGCAGTCCACCGTGTTTCTCGCGAAACGCGAAATGGACTTCGTAACGATAAGATCGATGAGCCCCTTTTCAGAGTCTCGCATCATCTTCTTGAAGGCCTCTCGCCGTTTCACCGATGTGCCCGAGATCCCTTCGTCTGCGTATATCCCGGCCAGGTACCAGCCCGGAGTCTTTTCGATAAGCTCCTCGTAGTGCTCCTTTTGGATCTCATAGGAGCTTTCCTGCGCGTCACGGTCCGTTGACACCCTGCAGTAAGCCGCTACGCGCAGCTCATCCTTTTTCCCCTTACTGATCTCACGAGCCGGAATTACAGTGATAGTAGCCATAGTTACCCTCCTTTTCTAACCCCTTTTTCATTTTTCCGTGACTTTGTGGAAGCGCTTATGAGAACTGTTTTCCTAAAGGAATAGAGATATAATAACAAACCCTCACGGGGCAATGTCAAATAATGAGCCAAATGAGCCCTGGGGACGGAGTCAAGGGACCATTTTTTGAAAAATGGTCCCTTGACTCCGTCCCCAGGGCTCATTTGGCTCACCGGGGCTCACCAGGGCTCAGCAGGGTTCAATCCGGGCCGCGTTTTATGTAAAGCTCGTATGTGCCGTCGCCGTTATCATCTGTCCGAAGAACCGTATGTCCTTCTTCGGCTACGCTCCGCGGCACGTTTTGAAGAGGCTCACCTCCGTTGATATGTACCTGCAATATCTGTCCCTCGTCCATCTCTTCGAGGGCCACCTTGGTCTTTACAAAGGTGACGGGGCAGACCACATCCGTCACGTCAACCTTCTCATCTACCGTGAAATCAAGCTCAGCCATCTTCATCCTCCTTTATGATAAGCTCTTCTTTCCTGACGCTCCTTTGCCCCTGCTCTCCTTCCACATGAAAGGCGTTCAAGACCGGCTCATCCTCATTTTCAAGCGAGAGGATGAGGTAGCTTGCGCTGCTGTCGTTTGCAAGGCGCTTGTCTTCTTCCGACGGCCGCGAGGGGCTCTCGGGATGCGAATGCCAGTTGCCAAGAGGCGTCAGGCCGTTTGCCCTCATGTCCTTTATGGACTGAAGCTGCTCCCTCGGGTCGATAGAAAAATGCTCATTTGTGTGATCGATATTTGTAAGGAGATAGACCTTCTTTATCTCCCGAATGCCGTCGTCCCTGTCCGTGCCCGCGATCAGCCCGCAGGCTTCGTTTGGTCTTTCCTTCAGGGCATATTCAACTATCCTGTCATAGTCGTTTCTTCTGATAGTTATCTTCATCAAAAAACTCCGCTCATATCTTACATCTTCAGGTCGCATACCGCCTGCTCATAATCGATGAGTGTCGTGATCGTGGGTGTGTCCGAACATACAGCGCAGCCCTTTCCTCTCGGCGGCAGCTTGATCTTGTGGAATTCCATCTTCAGCGCGTCATAAGTCAGAAGATATCCTGCAAGCAGCTCTCCCGTACCAGTGATGTATTTGACCGCTTCCATGGCCTGAAGCGAGCCGATGACACCTCCCATAGCGCCTATCACGCCGGCCTGCTTGCAGGTAGGCACCGCATCCTTCGGGGGCGGATTCTTGAATATACAGCGATAGCAGGGACTCTCTCCCGGGATGATCGTCGTGAGCTGCCCCTTGAACCTTATTATCCCTGCATGTGAGAAGGGCTTCTTTGCCATCACACAGGCGTCATTGATAAGGAACTTCGCGGGGAAATTGTCCGTCCCGTCAAGGATGAAATCATAATCCCTGATAAGTTCGAGAATGTTTTCGCTTGTTACAAACTGATAATATGTATTTACGGTAATGTCCGGATTGATGGCTCGCATTGTCTCGGCCGCGGACTCTACCTTCTTCTTTCCGATATCGTTTGTCGTATGGATGACCTGACGCTGAAGATTTGAAAGATCCACGACATCCGCGTCGACGATGCCTATGGTCCCGACGCCTGCTGCCGCAAGATAGAGTGCCGCCGGCGCCCCAAGGCCTCCCGCGCCTATTATCAGGACCTTAGCGTTCAGCAATTTCTTTTGCCCTTTTGCGCCTATCTCTTTTAAGATGATATGCCTTGAATATCTCTCAAGCTGTTCATTGGTGAATGCCATCAGGCGCCTCCTCCCATGAAATACAAAAACTCTATCTCATCGCCTTCCTTCAGGGCATGAGTTTCAAAATCCTCCTGATCGATAAATTCCTCATTGACGGATACTGTCACATACTCAGGCGTCTCCACATTTTCAAGCTCGATAAGCTTTGCAACTGTGAGGCCGTCCTCAACCTCTTTTTTGTTTCCGCCTACTGTTATTACCATATCTCACCTCCGCTATTATTTTGATCCTTCTATCGCTTCCAGAAAATCGGATACAAGATCATTTTGGTCCTCTATCCCGACGCTTACCCTTACGGTATCGTCATATACGCCCGCGGCCTCTCTGGTCTTTTCATCCGAATGGATATAAATGGTTGATGCGGGATGAATGACAAGTGTCCGCACATCCCCGATATTTGAAGCTATACAGGCATATTTCAGATTGTTTATTATCTTAAACGCCCTCTCACGGCTTCCTGCCCGAAATGAAAGGATGCCGCCGCCGTAGCCTCGAAGTTCACTTTCTACAAAGCTGTGATATGGATGGTCCTTCAGTGTAAGATAATTGACATCTATCCCGTCAAGCCCGTCAAGAGCCTTTGCAAGCGCCTCTGCGTTTTTGCATATCCTCTCCATCCGAAGCGAAAGGGTATCAAGCCCGATATAGCTGAAAAAGGCGTTCATCGGCGCCATGCAGCCTCCAAGATTCTCCCAGATATCCGTCCTGAGCCTTACAAGAAGGGCCATGCTTTTGCATTTCTTAAAACCGGAAAGCACCTTGTACTTGTCAAAGTCCCACGGGAATTTCCCGCCGTCGACTATGATCCCGCCGATCGAATTGCCGCCTCCGTTTATATATTTCGATGTGGAATGGATGACGACATCGGCGCCCAAGGATAATGGATTTGCAATATAGGGCGTTGCCGTGGTGGAATCCACAAAGAGCGGGATATTATTTTCATGCGCTGCTTTTGAGACCTTTTGGACATCCATTACCTTCAGCGATGGATTGCTGATAAGCTCTCCGAATATGAGCCTGGTCCTCCTGGTGATAAGGCTTCTTATCTCTTCTTCATCCGGATCATGCGAAAAGACCGTGTGTATCCCGAATTTTTCAAGATCCCGGAATAGGTCTATGGTCCCGCCGTAAAGGCCGCTCGAAGCCACTATCTCATCACCTGACTCGCAGATCGCAAAGATCGAGGCCATTATCGCAGACATGCCGCTGCTGCAGCAGACTGCCCCTATTCCGCCTTCAAGCTCGTTTATCCTCTGTTCAAAGGCTGACACGGTCGGATTCCCTATCCTCGTATAGGCATAGCCCATGCTCTTGTGTGCAAATACCTTCTCAAACTCCTCCATGCTGTCATAACGGTATGCGCTCACCTGCGATATCGGAGGAAGGATCTCCCGATTTGCGAATTTTTGTATCGCCCTGCCGTGCAAAAGCCTTGTATCAAACTGCATCAGACACCACCTGACTTATATGATGTAATACCATTCCTCGCTCTGCTTTATCTCCTCAGTCTTGTGCGAACCGGGGCCGCTCTTGTACTCAAGCTCCTGATTCTTGACGCTGACACGGGTGTCGGCGGGTACAGAGCTTGTGAGGAAGACATTTCCTCCGATCACCGCGTTCTTCCCGACAACGGTCTCGCCTCCAAGAACAGAAGCGCCGGAATAGATCGTAACATTATCCTCTATCGTAGGATGGCGCTTGACCCCTGAGAGTGCCTGTCCTGCCCTTGTGGAGAGCGCTCCGAGCGTTACGCCCTGATAAAGCTTTACATGATCTCCTATGACAGCCGTCTCACCTATGACCACGCCTGTCCCGTGATCGATGAAAAAATTCTTTCCGATGGTCGCCCCGGGATGGATATCGATGCCCGTCCTCGAATGCGCGTATTCAGTCATGAGCCGCGGGATCACGGGCACCATCAGAAGGTAGAGTTCGTGGGCGATCCTGTTTGTCGTTGATGCCACGATCCCGGGATAAGCAAGCATTATCTCTTCAAAACAGCCTGCCGCAGGATCACCCTCAAACGCTGCCTCTATATCACCTTCCACATATTTTCGGATCGTCCTGATCCTTTTGAAGAACTCCTTGCAGATGCGGTAGCTCTCGATCCTTCGCTCTTCGTAAGTCAAGGTGCCCCGTTTTTTACAAAAATCAAGGGCGTTATATACCTGCTTGTTCAGGTGATAGAAGACATCCTCTATGATCACTCCGATCTCATGCTTCGGGTTGTATATCTTGTAGGTCTTGTCCCTGAAATATCCCGGAAATATGATCTTGAAAAGATTGTCAACTATCGTTCTGACTTCCCTGACATCAGGCTTATTGAATATGTTTACCGCATCTATCCCCCGGTTTTCTTCGTAGTCCGAGCAGATATCCTCAACTATGTCATCGATCTCTTCAGTGTTAAATACCTGTTCCATTTGTGGTCCTCGTTATGATTGATTATGCGAAGGTTTTTAAGATCCTAACCAGTGCGTCTATGTCATCCGGTGAATTGTAAAGCGCTATCGTAGGCCTCACAACGCTCTCATAACCAAAGTGCCGAAGCACCGGCTGTGCGCAGTGATGACCGACTCTTACCGCTATACCGTATCGGTCAAGCCTCTCCCCGACCTCTTCATCCGAGTAGCCGTCAAGCTTGAACGCAAGCGCGGATGCCTTGTTTGCTGCCGTTCCGACAAGATGGAGTCCGTCCACCTTTGAAAGCTCTGAAAGCGCATAAGTAAGTAATTCGTGCTCCCACTTGTTGACGTTTGGCATCCCGATAGCTTCAAGATATTCAAGCGCTGCCGAAAGCCCCACAGCGTCCCCGATGCTTCCGGTGCCCGCCTCGAACTTGTTGGGCGCAGGATTGTATATGGTCCTTTCAAAGGTAACATCCTTTATCATGTTCCCGCCGCCGTGATAAGGCCTTGCGACTTCGAGCAGCTCCTTCTTTCCGTACACCGCTCCGATGCCCGTGGGGGCGAAGATCTTGTGCCCCGAGAACACGAAGAAATCAGCATCCATCGCGCTCACATTTACAGGGATATGGGCAACCGACTGTGCCCCGTCCACAAGGATCCTGACCCCGTGCATGTGCGCTATCGCGATAAGCTCCTCTATCGGAGTCACGGTCCCGAGAGTGTTTGAAACATGGGTCACCGAAACGAACTTTGTGTTCTTTGTAAAAAGCTTCTCGTATTCGCTCAATATGAGCTGCCCGTCCCTGTCGCAGGGTATTACCTTTATGACAGCGCCGGTCTCCTGTGCGATCAGCTGCCAGGGAACTATGTTGGCGTGATGCTCAAGGATAGAGACTATGATCTCATCACCGGGTTGGAGGGTCGGCTTTACATAAGCGTTTGCAACGAGATTGATGCCCTCTGTCGTTCCCCGGACGAAGACTATCTCATCCTTTGAAGGAGCGCCTATGAAACGCCTTACCGTCTCCCTCGCGTTCTCATAGGCATCGGTAGACCTTGCCGCAAGAGCATGCGCTCCCCTGTGGACATTGGAATTTTCGTGTTCGTAGAAATACTTGAGCCTGTCTATGACGACCTGGGGCTTCTGGGTGGTGGCCCCGTTGTCGAGCCACACGAGGGAGCTTCCGTTTATCTTTTCCTTAAGGATCGGGAAGTCATCCCGAATCTGCCGGAGGGTCTTGCTCCCTATTATTATGGTGTCATCCCTGCCCTCTTTGTTCCTGTCAGGCTCTTGTCCGACTGCGGCATACTCTCCCTGAAGGGAGGTCGGAACATCGATCTGCCTCGCATCTTCCTTGGCTTCGTCTTCTGACATTACAGCCGGGGAATAGGATGCGGGCTCATTCGTAAAGAACTTTTCTATCCTCTCTTCACAGGCAAAAGGCTCTGGATAAAAGCCCCCAACATCCTTATATCCCTCTGAAAGCTCGGGAAAAAGATCGTTTGCCATTTTTTCAAGCTGCGCCGCGCTCGGTACTCCTGCAAGTTCTTCAAGTGAGGGACTTCCCGTAGGATTAATCGTAGTCATAATACTCACCGACCTCTACATCTTCGAGAACCGCAATAGCATCATCAGCAAGGATCGCCGCGGAGCAGTAGAGTGACAGGAGATAGGACGCGACGCCCTTGTCGTCGATCCCCCTGAAGCGGACCGAAAGCCCTCTTGAATGCTCATTCTTAAGCCCCGCCTGATAAAGCCCTATGACGCCTCTCTTCGCTTCGCCGGTACGTACGAGAAGGATGTTGGTCTTTCCGCTCTGGGACTTCGGATTCTTGAGCCCGTCAACGAGGAGCTTGTCTGTAGGGATGATCGGGATCCCCCTCCATGTGACAAAGGTTCCGCCTGCTATGCCTGTCGTTACCGGCGGCACTCCCCTCCTTGTACATTCTCTTTCAAATGCCGCTATTGCCCTTGGATGTGCGAGGAAGAAGGAGGGCTCCTTCCAGACCTTTGAGATGAGCTCGTCAAGATCGTCCGGAGTAGGCGCTCCGTTCAAGGTCTGAATCCTCTGTGAGTCGGCGACATTCTTGAGAAGGCCGTAATCGTCATTATTTATGAGCTGGCTTTCCTGGCGCTCGCGAAGTGATTCGATCGCAAGGGAGAGCTGCTCCTGGACCTGATCGTAGGGTGAGCCGTAAACATCCTCGATAGCGGTATTTACGTTTATTATCGTTGAGATCGAATTGAGGCGGTATTCCCTCGGCTCTGTCTCGTATTCCACATAGCCGTCCGGAATGATATCGGACTTCTTGGTCTGTGAGCAGAGGACATCGAGGGGCGTCTCTCCCTCAACGACCTTGTTCACCCTGAATATGCCTGTCTCAAGGCCTTTGAATTCAAGGACCTTGGTGAGCCACTTGGGAGTAAGTGCCCCGTACTGCGGTCTCGTTTTTGTGACGTTTGCAAGGTTGTACGCTGCGTTAGCTGAAAGCGCGTTTATCCCTGCTGCCTGATTTGTAGTTTCCTTAGCCATTTTTGTTTCCTCCTAAAATTATTGAAAAATTAATGTGGCTCCTATAACCATGCGTTTTCATGCGACAGCACTATGTCTTTTGCAGCATCGATACCTCCTTTTAGATTGAACATTGGCCCTTTGTATCCTGCCTCCCTGAGCGTATTTATCGCGAGGATGCTACGCTTCCCTTCCTTGCAAATGAAGATGGTATCTAAGTCCGGATCAAGCTCCTTCTGCCGCCTCGCAAGCTGGCCTATCGGGATGACCTTTGCGTCCGGGAATCTGTTTATCGCTCTCTCATGCGGCTCCCTGACATCGATGAGTGTAATGGGATCACCGCTGTCTATCCGCTTTGCAAGCTCTTCCGGCTCTATGCCTTCTACAGGCTCCTCATCTTCATTTTCCCTGAGGCCGCAGAAGTCTTCATAATCAAAGTCCTCGACCTCATATATGCTCGGGTCCTTCCCACATATCGGGCAGTTTTCCCGCCTTTCTATTTTGAGGATCCTGCTTCTCAAGTTCAGGCTGTCAAAGACGAAAAGCTTTCCGGACAATATCTCACCGATCCCTGTGATCAGTTTCAGCACCTCGTTTGCCTGAATGCTTCCTATGATCCCGGAAAGGGGGCTTATGGTCCCGCCCTCAGCGCAGGTCGGAACAAGGCCCGGTGCCGGAGGCTCGGGAAACGCGCAGCGATAGCAGGGACCGTCTTCAAAGTTGAAGACCGATACCTGTCCCTCAAACTGATATACCGCTCCAAACACAAGCGGGATGCCCTTTATCGCGCAGGCATCGCCTATAAGATATCTTGCCCTGTAATTATCAGAACAGTCGACCGCGACATCATGGCCTTCAAGAAGGCCTTCGATATTTCCGGCATTTATCTCTGTATTTACGGCCTCAACTTCTGTCTTTTTGTTTAGATGCCTCAGGGTGTCCTTTGCGGACGCTGCCTTCGGGCGGTTAATGTCGCGCTCCGTATGGATGACCTGGGACTGAAGATCTGCTGTATTTACCTCCCCGGCATCTACCACAGTGATCTTTCCTACGCCTGCTGCCGCAAGGTACTGAAGGACCGGCGAAGCCAGCGCCCCTGCGCCGAATACTATCACGCGAGCAGCTTTGATCCGCTTCTGGCCCTTTACGCCTATCTCGCGAAGGAGAAGGTGCCTGCCGAATCTCTCTATCTCCTTGTCGTCAAGCGTTATTTCCTTTCTTCTTTCTTCAGAAATAATGCTCTCCCTTTTTGCCGCTCCTCCTGCGATCGTGGGGAGGAGAATGATCTCAGCATTTTCATCAAATTCTTTTTCCCATTTTGACCTGTCTGTAAAATTTTCATCATTTACGAATATATTTATGAAGCCTCTGAGGCTCCCGTTTTCGTCGTAAAGCCCCTTCTTCGCGTCGGGGTATTCGCCCAAAAGGCCGTCAAGCACTTTCTTTACGGTGTTGCCCTTTACCTCTACTTCATCATTCCTTCCAAAAAAGCCTTTGAGCGTTGCGGCGACATATACTTTCATCTTCACTTCTTCCTCTCTGTTGGTTTATCCGAATTATATTTGTGCGAAATGCCCGTGTATAATACGTAAAAAAAATGAAGGGTTATAGCCGATGGCTATAACCCTTCGGAGCTTCAAATTGCATTTTTTCCTACTCGAGCACTCGGCACTTATATTTTATCGACGGAAATCAAATAATCATCGTCCTCAACATATCCTTCAATGAACGGAATCGCGCAAATTTATATTCCAGGGCCAGCAACTATAAACCACTGAGTATAAAGGGAATTTCCATTATAAAAAAGGCGATACTTCGAGCCCTGCTGATAGTAATTGAAACGGTCCTCCATGTCATGAGTCTCGGAGGTTACTTCCACAATGTACTCCTTAACCTCACCCGTAACTTCTTCCAAGGTTGGGGATACGCTGACGGCGACAGTGACTGGAGCAGCAGTTGCTGAGTGGGAATGGACAATCAATGGCGAACTTTATGCAACGTCTGAATCAATTACTGTTCCTGACGGTGTAAAGGAAGGCGATGAGATTACAGTTACTGTAACAGCTGAAGATGGCGAGACAGCTTCTGACTCAGTATATGTTACTGGAGACCTTGGACTTGTTAGCGTCGAAAGCGCTGATGGCGGATATGGTGCTGTCCTTGTGGCATATTTCAGCGAGCCCGTTGGGGATCTTCAGCCTGGCGACATTCAAATCCGTAGGGTTTCCGACGATCAGCTTACAACTGTAGAAAACGTAATCATGGCTTCTGATGGAATGACCGCTACTTTACAGCTTGTAGGTTTCGCAGCTGGTACTCCCACAACACTTACTCCTAATATCGACTACAATATGACCGTTATCACTGAAGAAGGAAGTGCTTCGAAGGTATTTTCTATCCCGGCTGTCCGCCCGAATGAGACTGTTTATAAGGTAAATGAATCTAAGAAGACAATAACCACAGTTTCTGGTACTTTCTTTGTTCCTGAAGAGATGGATGTGGATTATGAAGATATCTTGGGACGTACAGTCACTTTCGAGTTCAATAAGGACATGACTCTTACGAAGCTCAACCCTAAGTATGAAACGGTTGTCTATAGTGCATTTACCGTTTCTAACGGAGGAGGCGCTGATGATGCAGTTCTCGTTGACGCAATAACGGGTGAAAAGTATGATGATCAAGAGACGGTTGCTGGTACATCTGATATTACTCCCACACGTCTGATCCAGAGAACGACCACTGGCACTGCTACTACACCGAACTTTGATTTTGATAGTCTGGCCAATAAGAGTGCTTACGCTTATGCAAAGCTCGTTCTTAATAATAATGGAACCGTTAAAGCTATGGTTACCTGCCCCGTTTGGAGCAACGCTGCTGCGGTAGCTCAGGGTAACGTTCTCGTGACAAAGACCGTTGGAACTTCTGTTTATGGCGGCACCACTCCGGTTGACCTTAAAGATTATCTCATCGTTAAGGATGGACAGAAGATCGCAATCGAAGATATTGAAGAAAACGATGTTGTATTCTTCAATTCAAACTTCAAGTATGCTGAAGTATACAATAGTGTAGAGACTGGTGAGCTGACCGCTGTTTATGATGGCCGTTTCACATTTGGCGGAAAGACCTATAATACAACAGCTGACGCTAACGTACCTGCCAACTTAGGTTATGCTACGAGATATATCAAGACAAACGGCGGTATGACAGCTGCTGACAATGACTACATGAACTCTCTTAAGGCTGCCGGAAAAGATATCACGGTTTACTTTGATCGTGCTGGCCAGCCGGTATTCATTTCTGGTGAAACAGCTGCTGTTGTAACTAATGATATCCAGGTTGTTCTTACAGAAAATGCTAAACTTTACAAGCAGTCACTTGTTGAATATCTCAGAATTAAGGGATTCAACGGTACCGAGGTAAAGACCTATGATATTGATATCTCAGGTCTGACCAAGATTGTTAATGCCACTGAGGTAGAATATGGCAAAGGACATAAGCCTTATCCGGCAAACGCAAACAAAGCCACGAAAGAGGCACTTGATGATCCAACGGGCGCGACAGGTGCTGCCGTCTCAGGCGGATTCAGGATCGCAAAAACTGTTGCCGAAGGATCGACGACCTTCGATCCCGACAAAGGTGAAGGCACAATCTGCCAGTGCGACGGGACGGGAGCTCTTCTTGCTGCTGGAGTCGGAGCAATCGACGGTAAAAACGTTATTCAAACAACTGCAACCGCAGGAAACGGGCCGATGCAAACAAAGTCAGTAGTAACACTTACTACCAACGACAAAGGCCAGGTAACGGCTATAAGCTATGAGGATACAACAGTCGCTAAAAACGAATTGAAAACTGGAGAAGTTCTCAAGGGTGGTTTGTCTACAGTGGAAATCGAAAACGGCGCCGCACCCATAAAGTACCAGATCAAAGCGTCCACACCGATCTACACCTATGATGATGACGCAAATACCGTTAAGAAAGTAGACTACAGTGACTTCACAGCTGCTACTCAAGCTGGAAAGTCAAATAAAGTGCATATCTACTCTATGAACGAAACGGACGTATCTTGGGTAGTTATAGAGTCTGGTGCTCTTGATACTAACTCAACAGGTGAGAGCACAGTAGAAGCTGTTGTCTCTGCGGTTGAATACTCCGCAGATTCTGACAAGAAGATAGTAACGATTAGCCTTGTAACGGCTGACGAAGCTGATCCTGTTACCTACACCAAGTTTGGTAAAGATCTCAAAAAAGATGCAGTCGACCTCGCTGTCGGCGACATCGTGACCGTTAAGATTGCGGCAGACGGAGCAACCGTAAACGACGCAGGCATAACTGGTGGTAGAGAAGCCGGTGCAATCCTTGCAGTAACCGACGTAGCGAAGTCTGAATTCACGACTATCGATGCAGATGGAACAACTACCACCGGTCGAACACTTGCTTCTTCCGTAACGCCGAACATCGTTAAGGTTACAGATGCAGGTGCTGTTGAGAAGATCAACTTCGCTGAACTTGCTACACTGTCAAGAACTAATAAGGTTGACTACAGTACGATGACAAACAAATACGTAGACACAATAGTCGTTACTACGACCGCAGGGGGATCTGACGCATACACGGCAGCTAAGACGGAGCTCGATGGTTTCGCTCCGGCAGCAGTCACGCTTAGCGAGAATGTCAGCACGGATGCTGCGGCAAAAGCAGCAATTAAGAGTGCACTTGAGTCGCAGCTTGCTGCAACGACACCGGCAATAACCGGATGCACCGTCGTTGTGACTACTGTAGCGCCTACCCCTACGACCGCAGGCGAGGCTCTCACTGCTGACTTTACACTGACAAAAGGAGACTATACCAGAACAATAGCTGGACTGACAGTTACGAATCCGGCTGACGCAGCTCATGCAGCAGCGACTGCTGCAGCTGCAACCGCTCAGCTGACACTTCCTTCGGCATCAGGTGCAGCAGGAGCAGCAGCAACTGGGGAGACATCTGGATACACTTACGGATACGCGATAGTTGCCGTTGGGACGCCAAGCGGCACCGCTCCTACCGCTACCATAGCCGCTGCGGACGGAAAGATCACGGTTACAGAAGCGACCGGAACACCGGCCGCCGCAGCATTTAACACATACACAATCACGGTTACTGCTACGAAAAACGGTATCAGCGGAACAAGCACTTGGACGCTGAGAGTGAAAAACAACGACACCCCGGCATACGCAGTAGCTGCTTCGTCCTTGCTGCAGAATTGATCAATAATTGACCGGCTGTAACTAGCCATCAAACCTAACGTACTAATCAACTAAGGCTTCTCTCAAATCCTTTATTTCAAAGGGTTCCGAGAGGAGCCTTTTTTAATTCCTATTGTTGCAAGCGATCAACCGTAAGCGCTATTGTAACGGGTGTAACGAGGAGATGCCAGGAATAGTAGATCCCCGTCAGGGCGATGTCTCGGTCGATGCCACAGGCGATATGCTCCGAGAATACGAGCAAACTATGCTCCTGACATTGAGCAAAATATACTCCACCTGACGGAATGCGCGGAAATAGTGGTTCCCGTCAGGTCAATGTTCCGAGCGCCCCTGCTGACGGTATACACTGGGCGAATAAGAGCAGCATATGCTCCTGACGGGATGGGCAGAGGTCCCCGTCAGGGCGATTTCCCGAGCGACGCCCAAAGCCGGGACCAACGAAGAGGACAATTAATAATGAACCGGCTACATCAAACGACTGTAGGTTGATAGTTGTTTGGTGTAGCCGGTATTTTATGTGGCGGTTACGATTATATAGATGGTAGTATGGTAATTTTAGATTCTTTCCTTAAAAGAAAATCACCCAAGGGAATATAGTCCCCTGGGTGAAGAATCACGCTAGTCTACAGCATTCAATGTCAATTTCGTTTTTCACGAATGATTTACTGTGCGAATATAGCGACGTTACTGATGTCTCCGTGTGCGAGAGTTGAGGCATCGTCGAGTCCCATGTTAGTCCAGTCAAGATCTACTTGTGTCCCAAATGGAACCGGTGCAGCGCTGTCGTCACGTGCCACCAGAGCACCGTTGCCAGTAGAACTGAATGTTATGTCTGCTGATCCTGCTACGGTGGCTGTAAGTGCCGCCTTGAGGCCCGTCGTTGAATTACCTGCAATCGTTGTGGCTGTAACGTTGGTCAGCTGGAAAGCCTCCCCGAACTGGTCTTTAACATTTGAAGATGTCCACGTAAGTGTGTCGCCTTTTTTAGCAAATGTTGCAGTTGCAAATTCAGGATCTTCGAACGTGTATACGTCTGATGCAAATACGTTGTCGTCTGAATCTACGAATGTGACGTACACTTTGTCACCGTCGTCCGGGTTTGCCAGCTGCGCAAGAGTTACCTTAGCAGTTGTAGCTGTATCCACAGCTATATCATTTACAAACCACTGAACTGTTTTGATTGTTCCTGTCCCGTTGAAAGTAGCTTTAAGTGTATTGCCAGCTGCTGTCGAAACTATCTCATCATCATCGTCAATACCTTTTGTTGCAGTTATAAGTATTTCACCTTCGGTCGGATCAATCGGAGTTTCTTCTTCCGCAACCTCAACAACGATCATATCGGACTGGACCTTTGTTCCGAGTTCATTTGCATATGTAGTGTTGTACCAAACGTTCACAGTTCCGTCGATCACGTTTACGTCTGTATAGTCAACGACATCATATTTCCAGGAACCTTCCTTCAGGTACCTCTTAAGTATTGCGCCGCCTGATACTGTCGTAAGTTCAGTTCCGTCGTTCAAAATAAGCTTTTCATTACTGAAACTTCCGGTTGCGTGATCAGCCGCGAGGGTTGCCGTAGGCTCAGCTGTCGCCATACTCCAGTCGGCAGTCTCTTCTGCAGCTGTGATCTTTTCTGTAGTCTTATCCTGCGTGAGTACAACATACGTGCCGGCATTTACCTTTGCGTCAAGCGGTGTGATTGCTGCTAATGTGCCGTTTGCCGTATATGTAGCTTTTGCACCGTCAGTACCGTAAATCGTTATTTTATTAATTACCTGTGCTGTATCTGTGCTGTTGTTTTTGTATGTAACTGAAGCAAGAACACCAGTGATTGTCGCGGTGTCGGCCGCTTTGTATGCGTCACCGTTCTTAATGTTGACAACAAGATCGGTCACCTTTGTGCCATCAACGCGATAAGTAAGCCCCTTAAAGTTAGTATGTTCATTTGTTATTATCTCATTATCAAAATCTGTAAGAACGACTTTTTTATATGAGTCAGCCTTGTTTGTCTCTTTGTTTTCGTCATTCCAGATCCAGAGATTGGTATAGCTGCCCATGGTGTAGATCCCTGTTGTTGTAACATCGAGATCGTCAACAAGCTTTGTAGATTTTGCTGTCAAGTTAGGTGAGCCTGTAAGTCCGAGGCTATATTTTCCATCCAGTGAGCTACCGTTGTCTGCATCACTGAGTGTAGCGGTTTCTGCATCTTCACCGTCGCTGAAACCAACCAGATTTCCGTCCTCGTCAAACATAAATTTCACGAGACTACCCTGCGCCAGCATGCCGGCTACATTATAGTCGTCGCCATCATAGTCGTCGTTGCCGTTCTTTCCTTCGAAAGTGAATATGCCGTAATCGGTTTCTCCGTCGTCACCCCATTCGGCCGGTGTAGTTGCTGAAAATGTACCTTCAACTCCCTTATAGAACTTAAGCTGGCTCAGGTCGATAGTTATTGTTGAAGTATTTTCGCCATCGAAAACATCGACATTGAACTTGTTCTTAAGGCTCTCGGTGTAAGGCTGTGCCGTCTTTGCTACAAGGTTTGTTGCATAAGAGTACTTCTTCACGCCTACTACTGTTCCATCGAGGTACTTGATACTCTTATCGCGTGCAATCCAGATAGTTGTGTCAGTCTCTGTATCAAGGCTGTTGAGGTAAGCCTGTGACGCTTCATCTGTAGTTGTTGAGAGGGTCTTGTATACGCCATCATCCTCGTCGTAATACTGAGCTCCGTCCCAGTTATAAGTCTCATCGTCGATGTCAAGTTTGCCCGAAATCACATTGCTCAGCTCGCCAGAAATATCATTGGTGTATACATCAGCGAACTTAAGTGTTGTGTTGATGAATACTACATCTCCAAGTTCCAGATCATCGGGTGACACATATGCATCGTCTTTTACGATTGTATATCCGTCAAGGTCGAATGCGTTGTTCTTGTCCTGAATTGCTTTAGTTCCATCAACGTCTGCTATAAAGAGATTCTGAGGAAAAGCTGCAACTACATTAGCGGTAGAAACCGTTCCGTCAGGGTTAAGAACAAGCTTTGTGTAGTTGTAAGTAGTGCCCGGGTTCAGGACTGTCCAATCTCCATCTTCTGCTTCATAGAAACCCGTGAGATTTTTAGATGCTGTTGCCGCAGTTGCATTTACCTTATATGTTGCGCCGGTAAGAGCGTCTTTGAAGTATGCCTTTGTTAAGTCATTATAATCATTGACGAATTTCATTGCACCATATACTACTTCAGCATCATCAACAGTAAAGGCTGTAAGATTATTGTCAGTATCATACTGGTAGTTTACAGTGCGTCCAATAAGTGAACCAAGATTGCCATCATACTTGCCTGCTACGTTGAATGTACCCTCATCACCAGTCTCGCCTGTCCTGCCTGATTCAGCTGTAGTAATAGTATTTTTGTCCAGATCTACAGAAGTAACAATCTTGTCCGTAGCATATGCAGGAAGCTCGAACTCAAGCGAGGTGCTCTCACCATTCTGAGTAAGGGTCATTACATATGTAGTATTTGCACGAAGGAATGTTGTTCCGTCAGCATCCTGTGAACCATAAAGGGTAAGGTCTGCTGCCATTCCGTCAGATGCAAGAACAGCTGTCTGGATCGAATAAAGTTTCTGATCCTTCTTTCCCCTGATCTCAATATCTGAAGGAGAAAGGGTTGCAAGTGCTGATGAGAAGTATGCCTTTACATACTTGTATGTAGCACCCTGTGCAAGAGGCTCAACCTTAAGAATAGTTAATCCACCAACATATACAGTATCAGAAGCTGTCTCACCATCTTCAGCTGTTACAGTAAGCTTGATCTCGTCGCCGTCCTTTGCGGAAGCGGGAACTTCAAATGATGAAGTTGTAGCTACAACAGTTCCGTTAAGTGACCATTCATATTTTGTAACTGCAGCACTAGCTGTCGCCGTCAGCGTATCGCCAACCTTGCCCGAATTCTTCTGTTACCGAAAAACACTTCAAACGCACTAAAGACGCGTCTTTTGAGTCTTTCTTTTTCCCGAGTATCCTCAACCCTTGATTTTAGCGGGGATACTACACAATCCGATGTGCCGGGGACGGGAGGAAAGTACGATATATTGTGATGGTGTTATACTCAATGCGTGTGTGCCTTGCTCCTAATATCCCCTGACGGGAAAGAATGAATTGCTGGGACGGAAATGCTGATCGGAAATTCTGCTACGGAAATGCCGGGAGCGTACTCTGCTCCTGACATCCCCCTGACGGGAGGCCTGACGGAACCGCCGACCCGCTCTTGCCCCGATTTTGTGGCTATGTTATACTTTGTTTACTCGTTCTATATGAGAGAGTCGCTTCTTGGGAGAGGGGCGGCTCTGTTTTTATGCCCGTCAGGGCAATTTTCACCTGACATAGGACGAGTTGAGATTCCGGCGATAAACAGAATCACGATAAGATTGAGGAGCAATAACATTTCCGGCAGAAAATCCGATATAATATCATAGAAAAAGAGATGCAGGGATGTAGACAGATGGTGATCTCACACAATCTTATGGCGCAGAACGCCAATCGCCAATTTAATATCGTCGGGAAAAAGAAGGCTAAGAATACCGAAAAGCTATCCTCCGGCTACCGCATCAATCGCTCGGCAGATGACGCGGCAGGCCTTGCTATATCCGAAAAGATGCGCTGGCAGATTCGGGGGCTTGATCGTGCGGCAAAAAATATCGAGGATGGCATCAGCTTCGTACAAACAGGAGAAGGCGCACTTGGAGAAGTCCACGAAATGCTGCACAGGATGAAGGAGCTTGCCGTCCAGGCGGCCAATGATACCAATACTTCTACAGACAGGGCAGCCATCGACCTGGAAGTCCAGCAGATAAAATCTGAGATCAAGAGTATCTTTAATGATACTAGCTTTAACACCAAATATATATTCAGAATGCCTTTTGTACCCGATGTGGAGGGGCGTCCCACAGATATGGACAATTTCAATTCCGTACTTTCCGGCGTGGGTGGAGCAGAGATAAATCATGTGAGATACACTTGGAAAGAAATGGGTTTTTCCATATCCGGTGATGGACTGACATTTGCAGAGGAGTGTTCCTTTGAGACCACTCTTGATAACGGAGAAAAACTCACTCTGGTGGGACACAGAGGTGACAGCGTGAATAATCTGGCACGTCAGTATACATGGTCAGCTGATACCACCGGTATAAAGGTCAATAATCTGGCGGCTGTGTCATGGAATGAGCTCTTATCATCCACTCAAGGACAGGTGAGACCTGATACTGACTACAGCTTTACATATAACGGAACCACCATCACCTTTAATACAGACGAAGCTTCTACATTAGAGGAAATGATGGGCGGAATAAACGGAGATGGCGGTATGTCTATGGTTTCCTGGGAATCCACACTTTCCAGCCGCATACCGGAGACGGCGGTAACTTTTAACAGCACCAGCACCATAAATATCACTCAGAATAACCATTCGGAAATGTATAACGGACTCCATTTGAAAGCTGACGAAAAGGGAATTGGTATAAAAGAGTATAATTACGCCGAACACCATACCTTTACCACATGGGATAAGTTATTTGGCGAAGCGGACGGAACTACGGACGGATGGGGACAGACATCTTCATCAAACAAAACAACTTTCAATGAAAATGATGTTTATACATATACTGACGAGGGTGCTGCCAAAGGCATAAAAGTAAATCTTGTGATACAGGACGAGTCCAGCAAGGAAGCTGTGATAAACGGTATAAATAATGCTGAATTCGGAATAAGTACAAGCACACCGGTGAAACTAAATTTTGAAAACACAGACGGGGCTTTAAATATTCTGTCTTTCAGCACGGATTTTTTTAATACGTTACGGCAGCAAATGTGCTTCAACAGGAATTTTGATGATGCTAATGATGATATTTCAAATCTCCGTTATAGTGTACATAAACAGGTCAATTGGGATAATCCAATAAAAGTATATGCAAAAAACGGTGATGAATATGTGGAAAAAAACATCTATCGGTCGAAACTGGATGTAGCATTTACCATATATGGACATAACAACAATATTTATGAGTCAATGGATAACGACACCCTGCAGGCAAATCATACAGGACCTGACTATATTTTTTGGACCAGACTTCAGGATATGTATATAGGCGATGAGTCTATGGAGTATGACGACAATGGGAATATGATTTATTATACGGATGGTCAGGGGAATGGAAGGACAGTTGTTCAATCCCAAAAGTCATCGTATACATTTGATTTGGAATCCACATATCATAATGCCGGAAATACAACTGCCAGGATAGCGCTGGATGCATCAAAGCTGACTCAAGCTGACTGGATGGATAAAGACATCACTTTTATAAAGACCGGGACCGGATCCCTTAAGGCAAACGGAATAGGAACAGCCACTCTAAATGTGAAGAATAACAATATCGGCAACACCAACTATCAAAATTATTATGGAGTAAAGGTGAATCCGCCGGAAAAACTGATACATATACAGAGCGGTGCGCTCGGAATGCAGGATATCCCCATAAGATACAGCGCCCTGAATCTTTCGGTAATAGGAATAGGTGCAACCGGCACGAAGGATCATGGTTCGTGTCAGGCCGCTATAAGCGAGGTGGATAATGCTACGGACTATATTTCCTCTGTAAGAGGATTGTTTGGGGCTTACCATAACCGCCTGGAGCATGCATACGATATAGATCAGAACACTTCCGAAAATGCACAGGCAGCAGAATCGCGCATCAGGGATACCGATATGGCAAAGGAGAGCGTGGAATACGCAAAGCACAGCATCCTGGAGCAGGCAGGACAGTCTGTGATCTCACAGGCAAATCAAACCACTGAGGGAGTGCTTCGCTTGCTGCAGTAAGGATCCTGTCAGAGGTCTATCTCGCCCCGCCGGAATATGCTCCACCTTCCCGCTATGGTAGTATAGCATCGGAGGTGCGTATGACAGCGGCATGGTTAAATGATCTGCTCCGCTCCATCAAGGAGCAAAGGTCGGTTGAATTCTGTAGGGAGACGTTACGGAAAAGCGGCTTCTCATTTACCCCGGCGGCCTGCTCTGAATACCGGGAGGAACTACGGCATGAACTGTCCGATCTCTCCGTCAGGGAGAAAGAATTGAAGGACGAATTGAGGGCGCTATTACGATCCTACGGAATGACAGATCTCCAGATTTCCTGGGGGATAGGACCGAAGCTGACGAAGAGGCAGATGAGGCGAGCAGACAAGATATATGATCAGCTGAGTACTGTCTGGTTGAAAGAGATGATAATCACATCGTTTATGGAGGCGATTACAGCGATCCCCTGACGGAGCACCGAAGACCTCTTGAAACTCCTTGCGCCCGGGTACTTTAGTATGATACATTAAACGCAGATAAGTATTTTCCTCTCTTTTACTACGGGGCCGTCGGGGGGCGGTCCTTTTTTAATGCCTTGTCAAATTCATATCTGCACAAACTTTTATCCCGATCTTCTAACGATATGACGAAAACTTAAGAACCCACTATTTGTGCGGTCTGCGCGGGAATAATTCTTCTTGACACAATATGTTGCGGTTGCGAACAACTGTTCGATGTATTATAATGGCATTCGTCAGATGGAAAGAACCAAAGAACATTAACCCATACAATTACATCTGACCTGCGATGGAGTTAGTCGCCACCTAACGCCACCTATGCTTATCCTCTTAAATAATTTTTCTGTTATTGGATTTGTAGGTGGTATTTTTGCGCCCTTTTTTGCCTTGACAGGAGTTGCGAGAAGGCGATAGTTTACGAAACTTCAACTGATTTAGCGATTTATGTGCTAAAACCTTTGAAGTATTTGATAAAAATTATTAGTAGTTGACAATAACTCAAGCGTGGGGTACATTGTTATCGTCAAATTTGAAAGGAGGTTCTTCAATGCCTAAAGCAAAAATAGATGGTACGCTTGAGATGGTTAAGAGCGAAACATTGACTGAGAGCACAGCCAAGAATGAAAAATCACCTTTTGTCGCTAGAATATACCGTTTGGCCGATGATATGGGGGTTCCCATTGGGGATTTGGAAGTCGCTGGCGAGGTAAGCAAGGGGTATCTTTCTAGACTAGGAAAAAACGAAAATCCCGAGGGTGTTATACCGGCAAAGACGCTTCTGGCGATAGCGGACAGGCTGAATGTTCCAATCGAGTATTTTATGCAGAAAGAATATGATGAATTGACCCCAAAAGAATGGAAAGTACTAAGGTTCCTTAACAAAATCCATAAGGACACAGTAGAGCAGGAGCAAGAATGGGAACGGGATGATATCGGATATCTTAAGCTTATTCATAATATTAATCCACTCGATATGTCGGAGGCTGAACTAGATGAGCACCCACTATATTCATGGTTACCGAATAATGTATATATGTATACATCTAGGTTCTATAAAGGTGCAATACTTCAGCCGGCTGGAAGCTTCTTCCACACATTTCTTCCGAAACAGAACGTGTATTTGTATATAACAAAGGTCGAAAAGGCTACTATCAAGAATGCTTCAACAATTTATGAGGTCTATCTTTTACCACCGCTGACAGAGGAGGGCAAGTTTCAGGAACCTATCGAAATCTTAAACACAGAGCTCTCGAGGAGCATTTTTTTAGATGTAGTGAAGAGGCTTTATGAAGCAGCTGGGGAATCTAGTACACATATCAAAATTAACGATGTGGCCGAGAGTATACTTGACTCTTTTATAAGCGAAGAGGATATGGACATCGTAGACACGAAGATCAAAAAGAATATAAAAATGTAGTTATGGGGGTGGTAATATGCGTTCATTTGAAATTGAGAAAACAGCTGTCAATTCAATTGTGCCTGTGAGACCGATGGACGGTCTTCCGGACGAGTTTCGAAGCATGAGGGTTGGTGATTTTATTGATAGCGAAGACATGGAAGTTCATATCAGAAAAGGGAAGATTTCCATGAGGAGAAGGACGGAGGATTTTGTTGCAACGCTTGATTATTCTCAGTACGAAACTGGGAGATGCATAGCTTCATCTTCCTCGGTTCCAGTAAGGGGTAGAAAAAGCGAATATATTGACGACATACGCCAAATGCGCTGCGAAGGTATGACACAGGAAGACATTGCGTTTGAACTTTGTATGTCCCAGTCTTATGTTAGCAGGCTTTTAAGAGATTACGACGGAAGATAGGGGGGATAATTGCGTGGATGGTTATGTTCTGGTTCCTCCAGAGGATGCACAGCTTCTGACGGAACTTAAGGAAGTATCGGTAAAAGGACACAGCGCAGACGGCGTACGGTATGTCGAGCGAGATAAAGAGTGGGTGTTCTTTGAAAACTCTAAAAAGAGAAGATCTATAAAGAAACGAGAAGGGTCGGCTGAATAGGCAGCCGGGAACGGCGAATAGGCGCCAGATTGATGATCACTTTATGTGGTTATCGTCTGGCGCTTTTTTGTTTTCCGTCAGGGGGCTTTTCAGAAAATACCTTACATACTTTAGGAGCTGCGATCCTGATGTCTGTCCTTTGAAGGAGGATAGGCATGAGTACCGCAAGGACTCAGGTAACAATCAATAATCTTTTGTGGCCACGAAAGAGATGCGATTCCATATGGGGTGAAAGGTTTTACTTTCTACGCCTTTGAAAGCGCCATCTCTACTTTAGTGCGCCTTCTAACCATCTGGGATCGTGCACCACTTAGGAGGTCACGATATGAATTCATTATCTCTTTCCGAGCTTGGCAACCGCATTCGTGAGGAGCGTGAGAAGCAGAAGCTTACTCAGGAGCAGCTTGCGGAGCGTGCTGATATCGGACGAAGGACAATCCAAAGCATTGAGCTGGGAGAGAAATCGCCTTCACTTGATACCGTATGGAGAATTGCCGTTGCATTGAGCGTTCCCTTTGAGGGGCTATTTCGCGGCGCTACTTCATCCCCTGACGGGATTGAAGAAGTCGTTCAGAGGCTCATGAGCTTTCCTGCTGAAGATCAGGATCGGATCATAAGGTTGTTCAATGGGATCTTGGGTTCCTACAACTGATTGCGCACTATGGTGCGCTCAATATCGGTGAATTGCGCATTTAGGCGCGTGGGAATATGTTCCCCGTCAGGGTAAGATGGCATCATCCCAAGGGAACACGGGACGCGAACATCGATAATTAAACATTGAATTCGGGATTAGCTAGCCCCACGGCTTCGCGGTATGCCCGGTAAAGGAGGTCTTGATGTCAAGAAATAATCAGAAGGCTAGAAGAAGAGGAAACAGACAGATTAAACGAAGGGAAGAGCATGAGAGAAGTATACTTGCTCTTAATGCAGGAGTTCATGCCCTTGACGGAGAGGAAAGACTTAGTCGAAAGAATGCCTATGGAAATGCGGATATGACGGCTTATTATGCGATCTACAACATAGGTAATCCGAAAAGGCCTAGGTACGGGTTTTAGAGGTTTCCGTCAGGCGTGAAAGCGCCGATTTTAAACTATTTGGCTAAAAAGAAATTGCCCAAAAGCCTTTAAAAACTATCATTTTTTGCTATAATACAAATTATCCAATAGTTATTGTTTGTAAGGTTTGGAGGTTTATGGGAATCATGGTAGTTTATAAATACAGCAGTATTTCAGACGCATTTCACGCAGTACAGGAGATTTCGACCAAAAAAGGCGCAGAGGTATCATTCGTAAAAGATAATTATACTGAGCCGATAGATATTGACGCACTTGATGTAAGTTTTCTCCCGTTTGAATACTCTTTGGCTCCAGAAGCCATTTCATCCGGAGAGGAATTGATGCTTCACTGCAAGGATCATCAAGCGAAGGCGGTGTTCTTATCATTCCCGCTGACAGAAAGCATTGTTTTTCGGCTTATTCTCTTCAAAGTAGGGATCCTTGCAATATCGGCTGTTTCAAAGACGAGGATATGCGTAGATGTACCCGATGATGTGGAGGAGATACTGGAGAAGTACGGATTCCAGAAGACTGGAACATTGTATTAAACTATTTGGCTAAAAACAATTCGATACGCAATGATTTTGCCCCTTTGCTGATGAAGCGAGGGGGCTATTTTTATGCCATTAAAGTATTTGGCTAAAACCTTTTTCCTAAATCTGTGGTATAAGATTTTTCACCTGACGGGGTCGGGGTGATGTGAATGCGAATGCGAACGGACAGGAGAGAAACAAAGTAACAAAATATGTTTGAAAGGAGAAAAACATGGGACATGTCGAGATTATACCTCCGAAGCCACCGGAGGTGACCGGCGTAAAGAAAAAGGGTGCGAGGGTCGCGGCCTACTGCAGAGTCAGTCGTGACACTGATCAACAGCAGAACTCCTACGAGAGTCAGGTCAGCTATTACACGAAGTTCATTTCGGAGCATGAGGATTGGACCCTTGCCGGAATCTACGCGGACGATGGGATCAGCGGTCTTACAGCAAACAAAAGGAATGACTTTATGAGGCTGATCGATGACTGCAAAGAGGGGAAGGTCGATCTGATCATTACAAAGTCGATCTCCAGGTTTGCGAGGAACCTCCTTGACTGCGTGGGTTATTCGAGGAGGTTGAAGAAACTTGGGATCGGGGTGTTTTTCGAGGAGGAACATTTCAGTACGCTTGATGATTCTGCAGAGTTTACCCTGAGTATTCTCGGAATGGTGGCACAACAGGAGAGCCTTAATATATCGCAGCATGTGAAGGCTGGACTGAGGCACAGATATGCGTCAGGCATAGTGAGGCAGAACTGCATGAATTTCCTTGGCTACGATTATGACACTTTTGAAAAGAAATTAATCGTAAACCAAGAGCAGGCAAAGACAGTGGTAAGGATCTTTAACGAGTTCCTTGAAGGGAAATCCCTTCGTCAGATATGTGATTCTCTTGAGAGGGATAAGGTTCCTACTGGCTCGGGAGGGTTGAAATGGATGCCGAGCGCCATAGAGAAAATCCTCATAAACGAGAAGTATATCGGGGATGCGAGACTTCAGAAGACTTTTACAACTGATGTTTTTGAAAAGACAAGAAAGAAAAACGATGGCCGCGAACAGCAGTATTATGTCTTTGATGATCATGAGCCGATTATAGACAGAGGCACCTATATTGCAGCACAGGCAGAACTTGTACTTAGGAAGGGAACCTACGCTCTTGGAAAATGCGGTTGGAGAAGCGTCTTTGCAAGGATATATCCCACGAGCGGGATAATGTTCTGCGGGTACTGCGGAGAGCTTTTCGTTCGGAAGGTCTGGAAAAGGAGAACCGGTGAGAAGGCCATAGCCTGGAAATGCAAGAGTGAGGGAGCCTGCAACTGTGAGAAGGTATTTGAGGGCGACCTAGAGAAGTACTGCGTTCGGGCGCTTTTTGAACTGAAGAACAAGAAAGATATCCCTGTACCGGATCCTCTTAAATATCCTGAGTTCCGTCAGAATTTTGATGATCCTGAGTACCAGGAGGAGCTAAAGGCTTTTGCAGAGAAAAGGATGGATAATCTAAGGACTTCTGAGATATTGGAGTTTATTAAGCTTTTCCCAGTAGAGAGGATAAGGTTTTCTATTGACAACCTGATCCCCAAGTTTGTTAAGAAAATTGTTGTAGATAATGTTTTCCTTACGTTTTACTTTTATGGCGGTGTTGAGATCAAGGTGGAGAGATGACGATTCGGAGAATAGTCCGAACAAAAAATCATTGACGAAATCAAAAACCGAAATTATAATGCGGTTTAAGTCGAAGAGAAAAATACGACTTTAAAAAATGGCAGCGCCGAGGTCGGCAAACCCCGACGCCTGCATGGTGATGAGACCACCAAACAGCGGAAAACCGCGCCTTTGATATTATATGTCTAAAGCCCTTTGTTTTCAAGGGATTTATTGGCGCATCCGCCTGAAATTGGCTATTCAGGGACACCTTGCAGGACTATCTGCCGGGTGTCCCTTTTTGTTGAACAATTTCAACGAGTCTGCTGTGTAGCGGGCGAATAGCAAGGAGGAAGTCATGTGTATTAAGACGATCGACAAAGCAAAGAGTGGGAAGAAGATAAAAGAGGTTATGAGAAGCTCAAGGATTAGCGTGAAGGATCTGCAGGAAGAGCTGGGGCTTGTATGGCCGCAGTCAATCTATCACTGGTTCCAGGGGAAAAGTCTTCCTTCTGTCGATAGTCTTTATACGCTTTGTCGTATGACCGGAGTGCATATGGAAGATCTTCTCGTAGAGGAAGATAAGTAATCCACTTATATATCATATTTTCATTATTCTAGCGTTTTAGCCGTTCTCCGTCAGGGGGCGGCTTTTTTGATGTCTTTTTTCGAGAAGTATTTTTCCGAGAACAATTCAAAAAGTTTCAAAAACCGTCGGTAAAAACGGGAGTTTTTTTTCAAGTAATAAGTAGAGGGGTAAGTAGCAAGTAAATCAAAACCTGAGACGTCAGGACATAAGATACACCGCCTTTCCTTTAGGAGGAGAGGCAGAGGGTACCTTAAGTTCCTACGTCCATTTTGTAGGGATCTAGCCCGTGATCTTATGTCCTGACCCAAGGTGGAAAGGACAAAGATCATGAAAAAACTGTATTTTAGGGAGCTTGGTAAGTGGGTTGAACTGGAGGACGAGGTCGCAGATGCCCTTGATGACGATAGGGCGAGGGTGAGGATGACTGAACAGAATAACGGCAGATGTCGGATAGCGAAAAGTAAGACCTATCTCTGTGACGGGAACTGCCTTGACTGCAGCTATCACCATGAGGGGAGAAAGGTAGTAAAGGAGAGGGCGTGTGAACATTGCCCTTACGACGTTCCGAAGGCAAGGAGGGGATATTCCAAGGAGTGCAGGTATTGCGAGAACCGCGAGTTTTTGGCGGATGTATCGCTTTCAGATATGGCAACAAGTAGTGACTGCGACCCTCGTGATATCGAGAAGTTATTTGGAACTGCACCTAGTCCAGAGGAACTCTTCCTCGAGAAGGAAGCGATTGATGAATACAAGGAGATGACAAAAAGCGTTCCTGGAGGGCGTGAGCTTATCAATCAGCTCTCATCTGGTGATACGGTCTCTGAGGTCGCAAGGGATACAGGAACGGCACAATCCACCGTGAACAGTCGAAAAGACAAGATCAGAAAGGCGATTGAAGCGCATGGGATAAGCAAGAACAACGGGTGAGGAGGAAAACCATGTACGACCACTATATGCTCACGCTCTCCGCTGAGGATGCCTATTTTTACAGCATTGAAAGAGGAGAGAGAAACCGGAAGATCTCCGATGCGTTAAAGACGCTTCCGAGAGAGGACAGAAAGCTCATAGAAAGGACTTTCTGGAGTAATGAGACAGTAAGTGAAATAGCGGAAGAGATGGATGTCAGCCCTTCTGAAATAGAAGAGCGGCTGAAGGCTATATATGCGGTACTTAAGGATCTGTTAAAGGGGGAGTGAGGGATGAACTTTATAAGAGGGCCAGATAAATACCTTTGAAGTAGAGAAACGTTGTTAGGAGGAAAACGAAAAATGGCAATAGGGAAATACATAAAAGCGATAGGGGAAAACTTAATAAGGATCGTAGAGGAGATGGAGACGGAGGCGGAAACGGAAACGTCGGGAACCCCGTCAGGGGTGAGTAAGCCTTCAAAGTCAGTAAATGCAACTGTTTCAGGTATCATAGCTGAAAATGAGTCTGGTAAAGGCTCGGATGAAAAGACACCTTCGAAAATCCCTTCTAAAGCGGATGTCAGAAAGCTCCTTGCAAAGAAGAGTTCGGAGGGCCTCAAGGAGGATGTTGCAAAGCTCCTTATGAAGTATGGAGAGGGAAATCTCTCGTCTGTTCCGGAGGAGAACTATATAAAGCTGATGGCTGAGGCGGAAGCGATCGGAGAGGAGGATAGTGATGCCGGATAAGCATGCGAAGATCCTCCAGCCCTCCAGCGCAGCAAGGTGGCTCCATTGTACTCCGAGTGCACTCATAAATGCGAATGCACCGCATGAGGACACCGTCTATACGAAGGAAGGCACCGATGCACACAGCGTTTGCGAGTACATGCTTAGGAAGGCGATGGGAGAAGATGTCTCCGATCCTCGCGAGAGCCTTGAGTACTACGACGAGTCTATGGAGATCTATGCGGAAAGCTACAGAGATTACTGTATGGAGAAGTTTTTGTCAGCCGGTGAAGATGCTCATATGTTTATCGAGCAGGCGCTTGATCTTACACGCTGGGTTCCGGAGTCATTCGGAACAGCGGACTGCATCATCATCTCTGACGGGATCTTATCTCTCATAGATTTCAAGTATGGTCAGGGAGTGCTGGTTCAGGCTGATCACAACGAACAGCTTATGACCTATGCCGCCGGAGCGGTTGATACCTTCGGGGAGATTTATGATTTTACCGAGGTCGAGATGTCTATCTTCCAGCCAAGGAGGGCTTCGGTGGATACCTTTTCCATGTCGAAAGAGGATCTCCTTTCCTGGGCTGATAATGAGCTCGCGCCGAAGGCGAAGATGGCGTTTGAAGGAAAGGGAGATTTCCATTGCGGCGCATGGTGTAAGTTCTGCGCAATTTCTGGAGAATGCCGTGAGAGGGCGAAGGTAGTAGCCCAAGAAATGATCGAGGATTATAAGGAGCCGGAGACGTTGTCTCCTGAAGAGATCGCGGATCTTCTGCCGAAGCTTGATGAGATCACATCCTGGGTGAGCGACCTGAGGGAATATGCCCTTAAGACGGCCCTATCCGGTACTAAGTACCCGGGCTTCAAGCTTGTCGCAGGACGAAGCAGAAGATCCTATGTAGATGAAGAGAAGGTGGCAGAGACCGTCAGGGAGAAGGGATACGATCCCTATGATACTACGATCAAGTCAGTAGCCCAGATGGAGAAGCTGCTGGGGAAGAAGTTATTTAACGACCTTCTTGGCGGGTATGTAACAAAGACTGATGGAGCTCCCACGCTCGTGCCGGAATCTGATAAACGACCGGCGATCGAGGCAAGTGGAGCAAAGGATTATGAAGACGAAGTAACTAAAACAAGCAAAAAAGGAGAAAAATCATGAGTAAGTACACAGCGATTATGCTCGAAAAGCAGAGCGACAGGACAGTAAGGACAGGTTTAGGAAGGTTTGCATACGTTCATCTTGATGAAGCTTATGCCCAGAATCCGGGGGATAAGCCGAAGTTCTCTCTTACCTTTATGTTTGACAAGACGGATAAGCAGGCAAAGAAGGTTTATGAAGAGGCTATCGAGAACGCGACGCAGCTTGGAATCGAGAAGTTCGGCAAAAACTTCAACGGAAAGAAGTTCCACAACCCCATAAACGACGGTGATGAAAAGGAAGATGAAGAGTATGAGGGCATGTATTACATGAACATTAAGAACACGAGAAGGCCGGTCTGCTATGACGCAAAACGTGAAGAAATGAGCGCCGAGGATATCTATTCCGGTTGCTTTGGTCGCTGCGTAGTGGAGTTTTATCCCTACAGCAGGAGCGGCAACACTGGCGTTGCGGCATCACTTAAGTCTGTACAGTTCCTTGGAGAGGGAGAGCCTCTGTCGGGTGGGGTGAAATCCACGGCAGCGGACTTCGATGACGACGACGAGGACGGCATGCTGGATTGATTCATTAGATAGTGAGGAGTAAGGGTGAGGGATTGGTGGGCGGGAAAAAGTAAAGGGGGTGAGAAGGTGTCGATACATGATCTTTCAATCGACATAGAAACAAAGTCGGGGGAAGACCTTTCAAAGGTGGGAGTTTACAAGTATGTAGAGGATCCCGAGTGGGAGATCCAGTTGTTCTCGTACTCCGTCAACGGAGGGGATGTAAGGCAGGTGGATCTTACAAGAGGAGAGACCATCCCTCGCGAGATTCTATCTGCCCTTACAGATAAAAGCGTTCGGAAGTTCGCATATAACTGCACTTTTGAGAGAGTCAATCTTTCTCGGTACATAGGTCTCCCGTCAGGGGAGTATATGGATCCGGAAGGATGGTACGACACTATGATAATGGCCGCCTACAACGGTCTTCCTCAGAGCCTTGAGGATGCCGGTAAGGCGCTGAAAATAGAAGCTGCAAAGATGAAGGAAGGCAAGGCTCTTATCAAGCTTTTTGCGATGCCAAAGGGAGATCGTTCCGATGGAAAACGTTGGGTAAAACCATCTGATGCACCGGAAAAATGGAAAACATACAAATCCTACAATATCCGGGATGTTGAAGCTGAGGAAGAGATCAGAAAACGGCTTGATAGCTATACGCCGCCGAAAAGTGTGTGGGAAGAATACTGGGATAACGAGAGGATAAACGACAGGGGGATACGGGTTGATAGACAGCTTATTAAGAACGCGATCGAGATCGATGAGAAGTGTTTTAAGTCGCTGATGGAAGAAATGAAGAAGATAACAGGGCTTTCAAATCCCAACAGCCCTGCGCAGCTTAAGGAGTGGCTGAACACGAGGCTTAAAGGGCGGGAAATAACCACCTTGGGGAAGGATACAGTAAGGGAACTACTTGAAGAGGAAGGAATCCCGTCAGGGGTGGAGAGGCTTCTTAAGCTTCGTCTTATGGCTGCAAAATCGTCGGTAAAGAAATACCAAGCTATGGATGGCGCGGTCTGTGAAGATAGCCGAGTCAGAGGTATGTTCCGCTTTTATGGGGCAGGGAGGACCGGAAGATTCTGCCTCACGGGAGATCATGAAGTGCTCACACGGGACGGATGGGTGAGGCTTGACCAATGGAGTGGTGGCTTTATAGCCTGCTGGAATGCAACTACGGAAGGGATCTCCTTCCAGAAGGCAGAGGCATTGTCATTTGATTACGATGGCGAAATGTACACATACAAGGATCCGCGAATAGATCAATGCTCTACGCCAGATCACAAGATGAGGGTACAGAAATACGATGGCGAGTGGGTTGATATGACCGTTGAGGAGATGGCAAAGTGTCGGGTGAATATACCTATGTACGGATACCATTACCACCGCGGCTGTGCGAATCCTGCTTGGCTCAGGGTACTTATAATGACGCAGGCAGATGGGTTCTACACGCCAGACGGTATCATTCATTTCGGTTTTAAGAAGGAACGGAAAATAGAGCGCTGCAAGACGCTTCTGAGGAAAGCGGAGATATCCTTTGTAGTAAGTAAGTATAAAAACGGAGTAACAAGGATAACTATACCGGCTCGTATGGTTCCCCTTTGGCTTCGACAATTCAGGACGAAAACATTCGGGTACTGGCTGCTTGATGAAAACCCTGACATCTTCTTTGATGAATTACCCAACTGGGATGGGTATTACCCAGCGCCAAACAGCATACAGTATTCAACCTGTAATAAGCAAAATGCTGATATCGTTCAGGCGCTTGCGCACATGTCGGGGCGTTGTGCCGTGATGAAGGTGAAAAAGAACAGCAAACGTAACGTTAATTGGAAAGATGCCTATATAGTAGACATATGGCTTACGCCGGGCGCTTCCCACGAGTTGAGGGTAAAGCCCGTGATTAGTGAATATAACGGTAAAATCTATTGTGCATCTACAACGACAGGGTACTTCCTTGTTAGGAGAAATGGAAGGGTGTGGATAACAGGAAATTCAGGCAAAATCGTACAATTCCAAAATCTACCCCGGAACTCTATGCCTGATCTCGATGAAGCAAGGGAACTTGTGAGGAAGGGAGATTTCAAAGCACTTTCGCTGCTATACGAAGACATACCTGATGTACTGTCGCAACTTATAAGGACAGCGCTTATACCGGAGGAGGGATGCCATTTTGCTGTAGCAGATTACTCTGCTATAGAGGCCCGTGTTCTAGCCTGGTTGGCAGGCGAAGAATGGGTGCTGGAGGCATTTGCAAATGGAGAAGATATCTATTGTACGACTGCAAGTCGAATGTACCATGTGCCAGTCGAAAAACATGGGGAAAACGCTGATCTTCGGGCAAAAGGTAAGCAGGCTGTTCTCGCTTGTATAGCGGAAGGATCTCTTGTACTCACCGATCTCGGTCTTGTACCTATTGAGCAGGTAACGGACGGGATGAAATTATGGGATGGAAAGGAGTGGGTAACCCATGATGGTGTCATATACAAAGGAGAAAGAGAAGTCATTACTTATGACGGACTTACAGCAACGCCGGATCACCTCGTCTATGTCGAGGGGCAATCGAAGCCAATATACTTTGGAATCGCCGCCGCCAGCGGATCACATCTCATTCAAACCGGAGATGGTAGGAGAACAATACGGCTGGGTGAAGATAATCAGTCCGGAAAAGAGATGGAACAAGAACTGGCACCGCCCTTATGTGCTGACACAGTGCCAGGGATGCGGGAGCATACAGTGGACGTTGTTAGACAATTTGACAAGAGGCTTATCGAAAGGTTGCCGGAACTGCACCCGGGGAAGGCAGATACCAAAGTGGCTGGATCGCCGCCTGACAACGGCAAAGCAAAGATGCGAGAATCCGAAGGATCAGCAATACAAGCATTACGGTGCGAGAGGTATAAAGTTCGACTTTCCGAGTGTAACGGAAGCCGGACTTTATTTAATTCAGGAGTATGGCCTCCCAGACCGGAAGCTGGAGATCGACCGGATAGACAACAACGGGAATTATGCCCGTGGAAATCTCAGGTTTGTAACAAGGAAAGAGAATATTGGCAATCGGAGAAATACGATCCTAAGCCACTTCGATCAGAAATATTGGCCCTATGTGGAAAATGTAGTAGAGAGGAAGCTGTCCGAGGGACTCACGCGAGATCAGATAATAGCAGATGCAGAAACAGCAGTGTTCGAGAAGCGCAAGAACTGGCGAGGAATAAAAGAACGGCTCGAGTCTATGATATACGAAATGCCGGAAGACATCATCGTTTTACCGTATCGGAAAAGCTAGTCCATAACTGCGGCTACGGAGGCTCAGTCGGTGCTATAAGCGCTATGGATAAAACACACTCTATTCCGGATGAAGAGAGGCAGAAGATTGTTGAGATGTATAGGAGTGCAAATCCACATATTGTCAAGTTCTGGCATGACATCGAGAAGGCAGCGATGAAGGCGGTGAGAGAGAATACTACTACGAAAGTGCGGGGGATAAGAATCTTGGTTACCAACGGTATGATGTTTATCTCTCTCCCGTCAGGGAGGAGACTATCCTATCCCTCACCTCGGATAGGTAAGAACCGTTTCGGATCTGATTCTATAACCTTCCTTAGTGGGAAGACCTGGATGAGGGTGGAGACCTTCGGAGGATCGCTTGTAGAGAACCTTACCCAAGCAGTTGCGAGGGATCTGCTTACCAATTCGCTGCATCTGCTCTCCGGTCACAAGGTCGTGGGCCATATCCACGATGAAGTTATCGTAGAGGTGCCGGAGGCCGAGGCGGAGAAGGATCTGAAAAAGATAGAAAGCCTCATGGAGACAGCTCCGTTATGGGCGAAAGACCTGCCGCTGAAGGCTGATGGATATCTATGTAGTAGTTACAGAAAATGCTGAATCCAGCGTTTTATAGGAAATTGTAAGTTTTTGAAGCTATGAAAAGAAAGGAATAATTATGTTTACATTGTTTTTAGCACCTCTGGGTGTTCCTCCTGTGAGCAGGATGAATAACTGCTTTCCGGAGAAGAAGGAAATCGAAACACCGGAGGATTTCAAAAAAGCAGTAGCAAGAGATCACATATGTGGGGAGTTTAAGGACTTTAAGAGGTCGAATGCGAACTTTGTTGGTTCCGATGTCGAGGTCATGGACTGTGATAATACAGGACCCGTCAGGGTGGAGATATCTGATCTTGAATCCCTCTTTGGGGAGGATACCTGTTACTTTGTAGCGACTTCCAGGTCGCATATGAAGGAGAAGGAAGGGCTCCCTCCTGATGAGCGGTTCCATGTCTATTTTCCTCATAGGGAGTTCACATCTCCAGAGGAAGCAGCGGAGTTTAAGAGGAGGTTATATGATAAATACCCCTTCTTTGACGGGAACGCACTTGACGCAAGCAGGATGATCTTCGGAAATCCTGATGCAGAGATCATCTGGCATGAAGGGATATTCCTCATCGAGGATGTAATCGGAGAGATGACCCCGTCAGGGGATGATGCAGAGGAGCCGGAGGACTCGAAGGTCCCGTCAGGGGATGACACGGGAGACACCATAAAAAGAGGTAATCGTAATTCCACGCTCTCGCGCTTTGCGGGAAGGGTACTTAAGAAGTATGGCGATACCGATCGGGCGAGAGAAGCCTTCGATGAAGAGGTGTGGAAATGTGATCCTCCACTGCAAAAGAGGGAAGTTGAGACCATATGGAAGAGCGCAAAGACCTTCTTTCACAAAACCGTTGAGAAGAGAGCGGATTATGAGAAGTATCCGGGATCCGGGGAGGTTCCTCCCTTTATCCTTGTCACGAAGCGTGGAGAGACGGTATCGCCTTCGTTACTTGCAAAATACTTCAGAGATCATGTGCCTTTTCTTATTGTCCGCGATTCGGGTACACAGGGGATGCTTTTTTATGTCTACGAGAAGGGCGTGTATAAGATCCATTCGCCGGAGATGGTAAAGGGAGTACTGAAGGGGTTTGTATCTGACTATAACGAGACTCTGGTTAAGATGACTCAGATCAATGAGGCCTACCAGAACATCATTACTGACTTAAAATGCACGCCTCAGGATGAGCTGAACTCGGATGAGGATATCGTGAATTTTCAGAACGGATTATTGCATTTGTCTACCATGACCCTCTCGCCGCACGATCCGAAGGTTCTTTCGACGATACAGCTTCCTTGTAATTGGAAGCCTAATACGCCTGCGCCGGTGTTTGACGAGTATCTGAAAACATTAACTGACGGCGATCCGGGGATAACACAGCTCCTAATGGAGTTTATCGGAGCCTGCTTATCGAATGTCAAAGGGCACCGGATGAAGAAAGCGCTGTTCATGGTTGGCGATGGAAATACAGGAAAGAGCCAGGTAAGGTCGTTAGTTGAGAAGCTTCTTGGTAAGGGGAACTATGCCAATATTGATCTTCGAACGATTGAGGCGCGATTTGGAACAGGCGTAATTTATGGTACCCGTCTTGCAGGTACGGCTGATATGAGCTTTCTTACTATAGATGAACTTAAGACATTCAAAAAGATCACAGGTGGTGATTCCATCTTTGCTGAATTTAAAGGTCAACAAGGGTTTGATTACACCTATAACGGGCTCCTCTGGTTTTGCATGAACCAGCTGCCAAAGTTCGGAGGGGATGATGGAACTTGGGTCTATGACCGGATCATGATAATCCATTGCCCGAATATCATACCGATAGAAAAGCAGGATAAGCTGCTTCTCCACAAGATGTATGAGGAGCGGGAAGGGATAGTCGATAAGGCACTTTTTGCCTTTAAGGAAGTAATTGAGAGTGGCTATTTCTTCGCGGAGCCCGTCAGTGTGGAAAAAGACAGGGAACAGTACAGGCATGAGAATTCGTCAATAATATCCTTCTTTCTGGAGTGTATGGAGCCGTGCGACACTCAGGCGAAGTGCGCCACTACGGGGATGGTATTCAAGGTATATAAGGCCTGGTGTGAGGACAATAATAACCGCTATTACCGGACAGCAAAAGAGTTTAGAGAAGGCATAGCACGGTATCTGAACACAACGGTAAAAGACTTGATAAAGCATACAAAGCGGGGAAACATCTTTGAGGGATATACCTTAAACGAGGATACGAGGCTTACCTATCCCAGCTTCTTTGCCTATGAGGATGAGATCATGCCGGAGAACTGATCTTCTCAGGGACAACTATGCCTGCTGGGTGAAAAAAGTGGGCGGAAGATGAAGGGAGGGTGAAGGATAAAATGAAAAAGTTTCACCATCCTGAAATGCAACAAATATAAGTCTATTGGGGAGTATGGGTGAAGTAGGTGAAAGTAATATATTATAAATATCTCTTATATTATCTATAGAAATATATATAAAGAATTTTATATATATCTTTCACCCTTTATGTCACCTTCCAAATACCTGCTCGGGTAAGTAGCCAAGGTGCATAAAGACTTGCTCAAAAAATATTATCACCACTGACGGGAGAATTCAAATACGTTTTTTGGCGGAGATTATTATCCCTGACGGGAGCATAGTCCATAGCGCGGGCATAGTCTCTGACGGGAAAGATGGAGAAGAACGTAGAGAAAGAGAGGATACTATGAGAGAAAAAGACATTGAACGCATCCTCGTAAAGGGGATGCGGGATAAAGGTGGAATAGCAATAAAGCTTTCGGGCGGTTTGGCTGGTATGCCAGATCGCCTTTTATTATTCCCAGGAGGGAGGGTAGTATTCGTAGAGACAAAGGCACCGGGTAAGAAGCCGAGGATGCTTCAGAAGATAAGGCATGAGAGGTTACGGAGTATAGGGTTCCCGGTCTTAGTTTGCGATAGCAAGGAGGAAGCCCGGGTGATCATAGGAGGGTGCGATGAAGTATGAGCCACATAGATATCAGAGTTTTGCTACGGATTACATTCTTGATCATGATGCCTGCGGGTTGTTTCTTGATCTGGGGCTTGGGAAGAGCGTTATTACTCTCTCTGCCCTGACGGAACTGCTTAAGAAGGGGCAGGTAGGAAAAGTTCTTATCATCGCACCGCTTCGGGTGGCAAGATCGACCTGGCCTATGGAGATTCTTAAATGGGATCATACCCGAAGCCTTTCTTATGCTGTTGCCGTAGGGAAAGAGAAGGAGCGGATAAAGGCGGTGGAGATAAAAGCTGATATAACGATCATAAATCGTGAGAACGTAGATTGGCTGATAAAGTATCTTAGGTCCTTCCCCTATGACTGCGTCGTAGTCGATGAGCTCTCATCCTTTAAGAACCATAAGAGCAAGAGGTTTAAAGCGCTTATGGCGGTGAGGCCACATGTTAAGAGGATAATCGGCCTGACGGGAACGCCGGCATCAAATGGCCTCGAAGATCTCTGGGCGCAGATAAAGCTACTGGATTTCGGGAAGAGGCTCGGAAGATTCATAACGGAGTATAGGGATAGATACTTCATCCCTGAAGAGTTTAATCCGGCGACAGGGATCGTCTATAAAAGGCGACCAAAGCCGGGAGCTGAGGAACAGATCTTTGAAAGAATCTCTGACATAACAGTTTCAATGTCAGCAATAGAGAACCTTGATATGCCGGATGTCGTTTACAGCGACTATCCGGTTTTTTTATCCGATGAGATGGCGTTGTATGAGCAGTTTAGGAGGGAGCTTGCAGTTGATTTAAATGACACGCCTCTTACGGCGGCAAACGCTGCGGTGCTTTCCAATAAGCTTCGGCAGGTCGCTGACGGGGTTGTTTATCTCGATGACGGGAGCGTAAGGCATATCCATACAAAGAAGCTTGATGCTTTAGAGGATCTTATCGAGAGCGCGAACGGATGCCCTGTACTTGTGGCATATTCCTTCCGGCATGAGATGAAGGAGATAAGGGAGAGATTCCCCTTTGCTAGGGTGATCGATAAAGACCGGGATATTTCTGACTGGAATAAGGGTGAGATCCCGATCGGGCTTCTTCATCCAGCGTCGGTTGGGTATGGAGTCAATCTTCAGACCGGCGGGCACATCCTTATCTGGTACGGACTGACCTGGTCACTTGAAGAGTATCAGCAGACTGTAGGACGGCTCTGGAGGCAGGGGCAGAAACATCCGGTGTCTGTAGTCCACATCATGGCAAAGGACACGATAGACGAGCGGATAAGGGAGGTTCTGAAGAGGAAGGATGCGACACAAAATGCTCTGCTCGAAGCGGTGAAGGCAGAAATTTTTTCATGATTTCTTAGTTTTTTCAGTTTTCGTCGGTAAAACGGAGCATTTTTTTTCAAGTAATAAATAGAGGGGTAAATAGAGTCAAAAATTTTTTTTAGAAATTTTCAATTTTTTCGATTTTTCGTCGGTAAAATGGAGCATTTTTTTTCAAGTAATGAGTAGAGGGGTAAATAGGACCTTTAGACAACGAGACAAAATAGCAGCAGAGAGGAGGATCAAAATGGCTGCAGGAGTACAGAGGGTTTCACCTGGGATATTCAATAATCCGGTTGAGGAATACATCATAAAGAGGTGGGGGAAGATGAGAAGAGATGATATCAAGAACAGAACAATGCTTGGAATGGGATGGCAGAAGGTTTATATCTGCTCGCCCTATTCAGGGGATGTGGAGAAGAATGATCTTGCCGCGATAAGGTACTGCCAGTATGCGATAGAAAAGGGCAGGCAGCCGATCGCAAGCCATCTCATGTATCCGAGGGTTCTTAACGACTATGATCCCGAGGAGAGGGAGATAGGATTGTCCTTCGGAATATCACTGCTTCTTGATTGTTCCGAGGTCTGGGTGTTCGGAAAGGACATCACTGACGGAATGCGAGGCGAGATCAGAGAGGCAAGAAGGGCAAGGATCCCGATCGTCTTCATCAATGATCCGAGGGCATATGGCTATCCTGGATGGAATCCGATCGGGCATTATCTTTGACGGAAAACTGTGAAAGGGGGTCACTATGGTAACGATCGATGAAAAGACCGGGGATCCCGATCAGGATCTTGCCAATGCGATAATCATCCAGGCAGCACGGGATTACAGGGCTGCGCTCCGGGGGATAAGGAGATCGACCGGGAAAGCCGGTAAGAAGTACTGGAACTATGAAAAGACAGTTTCTGACTGCGAGAGGTTCTTTACCGGAGAAGTGTTTGAACTCCTGACGGATATCGACGGAGCGTGGCTTATGAGGAAGCTTAGGAATGAGTGCAATGCAGTGCATTAGAAAATTTGTTCACTTGGGGCTTGCAATTGTTCATAAACCTGTATATAATTCAAGTAGATGAATTATTATTCAATTTACTGGAACAGGTGGATATGTAGTTTGTGCAAGGGGGTGAAGAGCATGAAGGCGCATAGGAAAGATCCCAGTCACCTGACGGAGAGCTACTTCATATCCGCTGAAGGAAATGCTTCCCAGGTAGACATAGAATACAGGGATCCTAATAAGCAGACCGACAAGAGGGGATAGCTGGTGCCATAGGTATCTATGGCGAAAAGTTAAAGCTTCTCTATGAGGAGGATGTAAAACGTGTAAATCGTGTAAACCGAGGAGGTGTCTGTTATGAGGAAACGTGCTATAGCTACTTTAATGGCAACATTGATTTTCGTTTTAGGTTTCTCTGCTTTGAATTTAACGGCTAAGGCAGCAGAGATCGTGAGCGTGAAGGTAAACGGTACTCCAGTTCGATTCGTCCTTGATAGAAAGACTATGACCGCAACCGTTGATGGGGATGCATCCCAAGTTACTCTCCCTGAGAAGATAAAGATCAACGGATATCTTTACTTCAAGGTTGTGGGAACGGAAACTGAGACAAAGACGGAGACAACGCAGCCGGTGACAAAGCAGGAAACGGCGACAAAGCAGGAAACGAAAGATACAACAACGACCGAGCAGTCGACACAGGCAACTCAGACAACGCAGAATAAGACAACAACGACAGAAACCGTAAAACCTACCAAGACTGTAAATCCGGAGAAATCCGATACTGTACGTGTCGGAAGGAAGACATATCCAGCCTATACCGGTGACAGGAATCTACTTACTGGATTTTCAAAAAAGACCGGCGGATTTTTTGAATTGTCCTCCCCTGACGGATATCTTGGGAAATACGGCTATTATCATCTTACCCCCAATTCTGATGGGAGCTTTCTTGGGGCTGTCACCTTTCAGACGAGCCTTTCTGAAGCAGAGCGGGATATGGTGACCTTTGAAGCAATTGATGTAACGCCAAAAGCCTTCAAGGAAATGTTTGAGGCTATGGGAGTTTCAGATGGTGCGAAGGTCGAGAAGGGTGAGAACGTCACAGGAACCAAGGTAAAGAAAGTAAACGGCGTGAAGTACGGATACACCTGGTTCGGGGTGAAACTAACCGTAAAGGCAGAGCAGGGAACGAGGGCTGTGAAGATCCTCGCAAAGAGAGGAAACGAAGTCATAGACACCGTTTATCTTGTCTCCCATAGCGATTATGGCAAAAAAGCTTCTAAGGCGGACATGGAGCTCTATGACGAGGTAAGACATAGGATTGAAAGTGCTCTCTGGACTGATGATATGACAAATCTTGAGAAGCTTCAGGCAGTAGCGGCCTATCTTAACAAGACCTTGAGATACCCTGGAACCGAGGCCTGTGAAAAGGGATCTAAGTGGTGGAATGATTTTTCGGTTGATGGGAAAGACCTTTTCTATGACATCAACTGCGACGACATATCAAACTACATCATGATCTATCAAGGCGGGATAAAGACCTGCTACGCAGCTTATAATCTAGTTCATGTGGCGGAAAGGGATTTAGGTCTGCCATATGTATATATCGTGAACGGTAGAGAAGGCGATATGGTAGATGCTTCGACGGTGAGATATCTGACATCAGAGGAAGGTGTCTTCATTGGAGCTCAGAGTTGCAGTACGAATCCGTCAGCTGGGGATCATGTAACGCTTTGGTATAAAGAGGCAGGGGCTTGGAAGACTCCGCAGTTCTTTAGGAAACAAGGTGATGGCAACCCGAAGGTCAAGGCCCTTGATGTGGCAGGGAATACAAATTCCAAAAAAGTGGGCGCCATAATAAAGCTGAAGTGAGGCTATAGAGTAATACAGTTCATAAGGATCCGGACAACCCCGGGTCCTTTTTAATGGGGTTTTATATTTTGTTTCTGAGAGGGTCGCAAATAGCGATCCTTTTTTAATGCAAGGAGGGAAGAAATGTCATTTGAGATCGTGCGAAACAGAGGATCTCCCAGGGATCCTTAGGAACAAGGAACAAGAAAACAAGGTTAAAAATGTTTAGGAGAAAGGATTTTTATGAAAGCATTAAAGAAAAAGATAATGGCAATCTTAATGAGTGTCCTTACCACGATCGTGGGGGTCTACTCGCCGGTGATAGCGCAGGCAGCTCCGGCAGAGCCGACCGTTGGAACACTCACAAAGGGTGACCAGCTTATATACATGGGCTGGGGAACCAACTATTTCACGGTTGACTATAACAATGATGATAACACGTATTCAAGGAACGCCTTCTGTATAGTTCCGGAGCTCAGTGCCCCGTCAGATGGCGACTATAGCCTTGCGGCAGCTGACGCAAACATGACGAAGCTTCTTTACTACAGCGCCGGCGCACCGGGCGAGGCCTATGGCGAACTAAATCCCACAGCACAGGGCGGGGAAGAGGATGCATTTGTGAACTCACATCTCATGCTCTCCTGCTACTACTGCGAAAACGTGATCAATGATCCCAACTGGACGAGAGGGCTTACTGATGAAGCGGTTTCAAATTTCGAGGAGCTGGTTACAAGAATGCTGGCGCTTCCTGCACCGCCGGAACAGTTCAAGGCCTATATCATCAATGGCGGCTCAAACCAGGACATTGTCTCATGGAGGATGGAGGAGATAAGTAACGGATATCTCGTGATCTATAAGAGATCAGATGATCCCGAGACTACTGATGATGACGATACCTACTCTCTTTCCGGCGCGGTATTTAGAGTCTACAAGTACGACGAAGCTGCAAATAAGCATCAGGGCGAGTATGTTGGTGAGTTAAGAACCAATAGTGAGGGAACCTATGCTGACGGGTCAAAGTATTCAAAGACTGATGTGATCGAACTTGAAGCAGGTGACTATACCATAGAGGAGGTTACAGCTCCGAGGGGCTTTGACATCAATACGGATATTGTTGGTACGAGGATCACAGTAAGCGGTGAGACCACAAGCGCAGATGTTCCGCTTGTCTATACTGTTACTGACGGAGGCGGAGAGGCATATCTTTATATCCAGAAGGTATCAGAAGATCCGGACATGACTGATGACAGTGCTGCTTATTCTCTTTCAGGCGCTACTTATAAGATCTATAAGTATGATGCAGGGAATGCTGAGGGGCACTACGCCGGAGCGCTTGCAGCTACAGTAACGACAGATGCTACCGGAAAGACCGAGAAGGTAAAGCTTTCAGCACCCGCTGACGGGAGTGCCGTTAAGTATGTGATCCATGAAAGCAGCGCATCGGAATCGGGTTTTGGCGTTGACGGAGAATGGTATGTAGTAGATCTCGACAGCTCGTATACAGAGGATAGTCCATACTGCCTTACATCTACAGAGCCTTTTCTTTCCGCACCGGCACTTAAGTTCATAAAGAAAGATGATTTTGGAAATGAGCATCTTTCACTTGCCGGGGCACAGTTTACAGTTAAGTATTTTGATGTTGATCCGGATGAAGCGGATGAGGACCTTGGAGAGCCTGATGCTACATGGATAGTCGAGACCGTTGAGACGACGGATGATGAAGGAAAGCCTATTGGTTATGCAGAGCTTTCTTCTGATTACCTTGTAGACGGAAGCAATCCTCTTTTCCTTACTGCTGACGGGAAAGCAACCATCCCCTTTGGAAAGATTACGATTGAAGAGACAAAGGCACCTGAGGGATATATCAGGACACCTACGAGAGTCACTTCAAGCAACGGGATAGATATCAGAGACGAAGAAATTCTATCAAAGCCGATAGTTTTCACAGTTTCAGATTCAAACGGAGACGGTGTTCCTGATTTCACCTTTGAAGGAGAGATGACAGACGAATATAAGCAGATATATGAAACACCGAAGTATGGCGGGATCGCAGTCCAGAAGATCGATCCTGAGACAAGGGAAGCTGCAGGATATAGCTATCCTCAGGGCTTCTTAAGTTTTGCCGGAGCGACTTTCGACATCATAAACGATAATGACGGAACCATTGTTTCTGAGGATGGTGTAGTCTGCGAGAAGGGTGATGTTGCATTAACAATAACAACAGATGCTACCGGTCGTGCTACGACATCTTCAACAGCACTTCCTTACGGAAAGTACCTTGTCGTAGAGACAAAGGCACCTACGGGATATCTTGTGAATCCTACTCCGATCGAGGTTGAGATAACGGAGCAGGGGCAGATCGTTTCGATCGAGTACGAAGATGAAGTCATAAGAGGCGGCTTTGAGATCCAGAAGAGAGACTTTGATTCAAAGAATGATAAGCCGCAAGGGTCTTATGATTTCTCAGGAGTGACCTTTGAAGTCGTAAGTAAGAATTCTCCGAACCCTGTGCTTGACCGAAACGGCAAGGAATTCAGGAACAACGAAGTTATCTATACCTTTACGACAGATGAGAACGGATACTTTAAGTCAGCAACTGATGCGCTTTCTTATGGAGATTATCTCATCCGTGAGACAAAGGCACCGACTGGATACTGGCTATATGGGAAGCTTGAAGCAACACTCTCGATCAGAGAGGAAGGGGTGATAGTAGATCTTACGGATTATGATAGTACGATCTCTGATCGGGTTAAGAGAGGCGACCTTACCTTCGTAAAGAAGGATGAAGACAATGTTCCCATGCCCCATGTAGCCTTCATGATCTCAAAGCTTTCTGCAAAAGATCAAAAGACCGTGCTTGAATCACACAGGGCATACACGGACGGGAACGGAAAGCTTATGACCGGAAACCGTGACACAATAAAGCATTCAACGAATACAAATGCAAATGATGATGTGGCTGATATCGAAGATGGATCCTATACGAACGGCATCTGGTTTGGTGATGCGCCGGTGGACGACACCATGGGAGCGCTCCCTGACGGGATATATCTTATCCAGGAGGAGAGATGCAAAGGTAATGAGGGTTATTCCCTTGTATCCTTTATTGTCACGATAAACGCCGATATGGTCGCGCACCTTGATTATGCACCGACACCGGATACTAATAATAACTTCATAGTTGAGCAGGGTACTATCCACGATACGAAGGACAATAAGAGCGACTATGTTATTAAGTCGCTTGCTTACAACACCGACCTTACGGACAAAGCAGCGGATCTTCCCTGCAGGAGCATGGTTGGTGAGTCCGGGCAGAACATTACGGATGAAGTCACATGGGAGTTTGATAATCCAAAGATCGAAGACTTTGTCCTTGTAAGCGTGATCATGGATAAGGAGACCGGAAAGGTCTTTACAGATGCAGACGGAAAGAGTTTTAAGGAGGTTACGAGATTTAACTCTGAAGGTCATAGCCACGGCAACCTGACTATCTATTTCAAGGGCCTTAACCTTACCGGCATGGAAGGAAAGCATCTTGTGATATTTGAATATCTCTATGACGCGAAAGCCTATGACGAGGAGACCGCACCTACGACTCTTGCTGATGATGCAAGCCTTGATAATGAGAAGCAGACACTTTATGTCTCTTCCATAAGGACAACGGCAAGGACTGATGTGACCGGCGACAATGTCGGAGCCGCGGTTAAGGAACTCGTGATAACAGACAAGGTATCCTATACGAACCTTATCCCCGGATATGAGTATGTCCTGCGTGGAACCCTTATGGATAAGGCGACTGGAAAGGAACTGACATTTGACGGGAGAACGGTGACTGCAGAAAAGAGGTTCAATCCGACGACCCCTGACGGGTATGTTGAGATGGATTTTTATATCGATGCAAGCGGACTTAAGGGAAAGAGCATAGTGGTCTTTGAGGAACTTTACCTTAAAGAGAGATTGGTTTCATACCACAAGAGCCTTTCCGATGAAGGGCAGACTATAAGGTTCCCGGAGATCAGTACGACTGCAGCTGATGTCACGACTGATGACAATGTAGGTAACGCACTGGCTGAAGAAGTTGAGATAAAGGATACAGTTTCGTTTAAGAACCTCGTTGTCGGAAAGGAATACACACTTCGCGGGATCCTGATGGATAAGGCGACCGGGAAAGCGATCATGACGACGACCGGAACAGTCGCTGATGGCGATAGTGCAAAGTCAGCAGCACAGGCTGTAACCGCACAGACTACGTTCATTCCGAAAACCTCTGACGGAACAGTAGATATGATCTTTACGGTTCCGGCAAAGGAGATTGGAGACCTCCAGGGGCTTTCGGTAGTCGTATTTGAAAGCCTTTACCATAACGGTGTCGAGGTAACGATCCATGCTGATATCGAAGACGAGGGACAGAGCGTTTATTTCCCGGAGGTGGGTACTACGGCATCAAGCGGCATCGAAGAAAATGAGCATGTCGCAGCATCCATAGATGAGAAGGTGAAGATCGTTGATACCGTATCATTCAAAAACCTCGTGATCGGAAAGGAATATACCGTGGCGGGAACCCTTATCGATAAGGAGACAGGGAAAGATCTCGGAGTGATAGTCGAAAATACATTCATAGCAAAATCAACTGACGGAAGTGTTGAGATCGAGTTTGAGGTTGATGGAAAAGCCCTTGCCGGAAAGACAGTTGTTGTCTTTGAGGATCTTTTCTTTAATAGCATCAAGGTAGCTTCTCACGCCGATATCGAGGATGAAGGACAGACAATCCATTTCCCTGAGATAGGTACTACTGCTGATTCCGGTATCAAGGATAACGAGCATGTTGCATCTTCTAATAACGAGAAGGTGACGATCACCGATACAGTGTCCTTCAAGAACCTCGTGATCGGAAAGGAGTATACCGTAAAGGGATCCCTGATCGATAAAGAGACCGGAAAAGAGATCGGTATTACAGCAGAAAAGAAGTTCACCGCTGAAGAGGCTGAAGGGGTTGTAGAGCTTTCATTTGAAGTCGATGGAAAGGTCCTTACCGGGAAGACAGTCGTAGCATTTGAAGATCTGTTCTTTAAAGATGTGAAGCTGGCGATCCACGCTGACATCGAGGATGAAGAGCAGAGCATCCACTTCCCTGAGGTTAAGACCAAGGCTTCAGTTGAT
>Ga0310695_10000259_pt1 | contig 140670 bp, 119 predicted proteins | sample RumenRJG_04DNA_FD_203882 | JGI IMG/M metagenome (GOLD analysis project Ga0310695, IMG submission 203882) | Bovine rumen microbial communities from Lethbridge, Alberta, Canada - RJG_04 (v2) (version 2) | ecosystem: Host-associated > Mammals > Digestive system > Stomach > Rumen | place: Canada...
TTATAATTTTCTAAGTCTGTTCCCGCTCGATTCTCAAAAGAATCTGACGCTCTTTTTCCTTGTAAATTTTGGAAAACCTTTAAAGGTTTGCTGCTTGTCTTCAGGATTTCAATGAACTCGTTCCGCGCATTTCTTGAGCGAAACGGGCTGCAAAGGTAAACACTTTTTTCTTTCCTCCAAATCTTTTTGCAAAAAAAATTCAAAAAAATTTGTTCGACAGATAAAACTTACACTTTGTATGCAAAAATAATCCTCATTATAGCGCATTAAAAAGATATTTTTATACTTTTGCATCGTGACAGAAAAAATTTTCATATTTCATTCTGTTAGAAATTTTCTAAGAGTCCGATCTTGAGCACCCGGTCAAGGTCACTGAATCCAGTGCCCTACCAGAGGTGCTTTCTTTCAGAGCAACAATTCGCTCATAATTCTTTATAGCTATAATCTTTTAGATTACAGTCTATTTCATACGATAGGACCATTATACAATCACATATTATAAAAAATGAAAGTCAATATCGCAGTAGCTGACCAGAGCCATTTCAAGTATGCGGAAAAAATCGTTGAAATGATGGAGGGGTCTTCGAAGGAAAGAGGGACCGTTCTTGCTATAAGAACCCCGGAGTACATCAAGGACAAAATGGAAAACCACAAGGCAATAATCGCCCTTGATGAGGATGGGACGATTGCAGGGTTCTCATACATAGAGACTTGGAGCCATACCAAGTTTGTGGCAAACTCGGGGTTGATAGTTGCGGCTCCCTACCGCAGAAGCGGACTTGCCAGACGCATAAAGAAACGGATATTCGAGCTCTCCAGAGAAATGTATCCTTATGCAAAGATATTCAGCATCACCACGCAACTTGCTGTAATGAAGATAAATACCGAGTTAGGATTCAAGCCTGTCTCCTTTTCGGAGCTGACATCGGAAAATGAATTCTGGGAAGGCTGCTATGGATGTCCCAACTATGACATACTTCAAAGGAACGACTGCAAGATATGCCTGTGCACCGCCTTGCTTTACGATCCGGCAGATGAAAAGAAACAACAAAAACAACAGAAAATATGAAAAAGAAAATTGTACTGGCATTCAGCGGAGGTCTGGATACATCTTTCTGCATCCCTTGGCTAAAGGAACAGGGTTATGAAGTTCATACCGCATTCGTAAACACCGGAGGATTTTCTTCCGGGGAGGAAGAGGAAATCCGCAAAAGGGCAATGGAGCTGGGCGCCAAAAGCCATACCTGCTCCAACATCGTTGAACTCTATTATAATAAAGGTATAAAATACCTGATTTTCGGGAATGTCCTCAAAAACGCCACATATCCGCTTAGCGTCAGCAGCGAGAGAATCTTTCAGGGACTTGAGGTCCTGCGGATCGCGAAAAAGAAAAAAGCTTCTTTCGTAGCCCACGGAAGTACCGGAGCCGGAAATGACCAGGTCCGTTTTGACCTGGTTTTCGACGTGCTGGCACCGGACATTAAAATCGTGGCTCCGGTCAGGGACAACAACTTCCAGAGAAAATTCGAGATCGACTACCTGAAAAGCAAGGGATTCAATTTCTCCTGGAAGAAAAGCAAATACTCCATAAACCAGGGAATCTGGGGAACGAGCATAGGCGGACAGGAAACTCTCCATTCTGACGGATGGTTGCCGGAAGAAGCTTATCCCCACCATGTTACCGAGAAAAAAGAAAAGATTATCAGCATAGATTTCCTCAAAGGAGAACCTGTCGGGGTAGACTCCGTCAAGATGAGCCCCGTTGAAGCGATCCGCAATATAGCCGCCATTGCAAACGCTTACGGCATTGGAAGGGATATACATACGGGAGACACTATAATCGGCATCAAGGGAAGGGTTGGTTTCGAAGCGGCAGCACCGCTGGTCATAATAAAGGCTCATCACCTTCTGGAAAAGCACGTTCTGGTGAAAGGACAGCTCAACTGGAAAGACCATATATCAGCATATTACGGGCAGCTTATGCATGAGGCCCAATATCTGGACCCGACGGCAAGGGATATGGAGGCTTTCCTGGAAAGTACCCAGAAAAACGTTACCGGCACGGTCTACATAAGACTCAGGCCTTATTGTTTCCAGATACTCGGATGCAAGAGTCCGTACGATCTGATGAATCCGGAATTCGGAGCATACGGAGAAGACAACAAGTCTTTCACGGCCCAGGACGTCATCGGATTCACAAGGGTGCTGGCGAATCCTCTCAAGATTTATTACAGCCTCAGCGACAAAGCCTCAAATGAAAAATAACAAACTGGTTAACAGAGCATTATCCTTGCTGGAAGAAATGATTTCCATCCCAGCTCCCTCCACTAGGGAGGAAGCCAGGAGCGCCTTTTTGAGAGAGAAAATCCGTTCTTACCTTAAAGACGAGGGGCTGGAGGGAAAGATCATAATGGTCAGCGTGAAGAACAATATACTTCTGTACCATCCATCCGAAGGAAAGAAAACATTGCTCCTGTGCGCACACATCGATACGGTCAAGCCGTCCGGACATCCTCAATCCCCGGCCGTTTGGAAAGGAGAAAAGCTTTACGGACTGGGAACCAACGATGACGGTGGCAGTGTTGTCTGCATGCTGGAAGCATTCATCCTCAGGGCAAAGGATAAAGACGGATGCGGTCTTCTGCTGGCTCTGACGGCAGAAGAGGAGAACGGAGGTGGAGGAGGACTTTCAAGCGTGTTGGAATACATTGGACAACAGAAAGTTATCCCCATGCCAGATTACGCCCTGGTTGGAGAACCAACCGGAATGAAAGCGGCTGTCGGAGAAAAGGGTCTCCTGGTTCTTGACGCCACAGTCCATGGTACCCTCTCTCACGCCGCATACCCGGTGCAGGACAACGCTGTCTACAATGCCATAAAGGACATAGAAACCTTGAAAAAATTCACCTTCAGGAGAAGATCCGATATTGTAGGGCAAACTCATCTTTCTGTCACACAGATAAATGCAGGCTCCGCTCACAACATTGTACCGGATATCTGCACTTATGTCGTGGATATAAGGTTCAACGAAAAGTACACCCCGCTGGAAATCCTGAATATGCTATCTGCCAAAGTTTCGGGCGAACTCAGGGCAAGGAATCTTAATCACAAATGCTGTGTCACCCGAAAAGGATGCCCGCTTTGGAATACCGTACAGGAGCTTGGGCTGGAAGCATTTGTATCCCCCACTTCATCAGACTGGGCCCGACTTCCAATTCCTGCCGTAAAGATCGGTCCCGGAGAAAGTTCCCGGAGCCATAAAAGCGGAGAGTATATAACCAAAAGTGAAATCTCCAGTGGCATAAAGGGTTATTCATTGATTATAAAACATCTACAAACAAAACTATAATGGCTACACTTTGGGACAAAGGCTTCAGATTTGAAGAAAAGGCGGAACGGTTCACTGTTGGAAAAGACAGGGAACTTGACCTCAGACTTGCAAAATATGACATAATTGGAAGCAAAGCCCACCTGGCTATGCTGGAGAAAACCGGCCTTCTGCCATCTGACGATTATCTTAAGCTCAGCGATGCCCTCGACGCTATACTGTCCGATGTGGAAAACGGGAAATTCCACCTGGAGGAAGGAGTGGAAGATATCCACTCTCAGGTAGAACTACTTCTTACAGAGAAACTTGGAGATATAGGCAAGAAAATACATTCCGGCAGGAGCCGCAACGACCAGGTCGCCGTGGACCTGAAGCTTTTCTTCAAGGATGAATGCCAGAAGATAAGAGACGAAGTGATGCATCTATTCAAGCTTCTTATCAGGCAAAGCAGAAAATACAAGGATGTCCTGATGCCAGGATACACTCATTTCCAATGTGCCATGCCTTCATCCTTCGGGCTTTGGCTTGGAGCATATGCGGAAAGCCTCGCTGACGATATGATTATGCTTGGAGCGGCATACAAAATCGCGGACCAGAACCCTCTGGGAAGTGCTGCCGGATATGGCAATTCCTTTCCTTTGGACAGAGATCTCACGACCAAGCTGCTCGGATTCAGCACTCTGAGTTTCAACTCTATAGCAGCACAGATGGGAAGGGGTAAAACAGAAAGGGCCATAGCTGCGGCCATCGGCCAGATAGCAGGTAGTCTAAACAAACTGGCCCAGGACTGCTGCCTGTTTTCCTGCCCGAACTTCTCCTTCATCAGCTTTCCAGACAGCCTTACAACGGGAAGCAGCATAATGCCTCACAAGAAGAATCCTGACGTATGGGAAATGATAAGGGGAAACTGCAACCTGATTTCTTCCTGCTACGGTCAGACAGCCATACTGACCACAAATCTTCCGCACGGCTATCACAGGGATTTCCAGTTGCTTAAGGAAGTCATCATGCCAGCACTTGAAAAGACCCACGACTGCCTCCAGATGGCAGCCATCATGGTTGAAAACATCAAGGTATCAAAGGATATCTTCACCAATCCTCTTTACAAGCCGATATTCACCGTGGAGGAAGTGAACCAAAGAGTACTTGCCGGACAGCCTTTCCGTCAGGCATATAGGGAAGTTGCTAGAGAAGTCGCCGAGAAAACCTTTGATTTCCCGGAGGAAAAGATGAATGTCGGAGCACTTCACCATACCCATATCGGCAGCATAGGGAATCTGGCTTTAAAGGACATAGAAAAGAAGATGCGGCGCTCTTTGTTCTAGAGGCCGCATCAACCTTAATCGCCGAGAAATTCTACTCCTGGTCCAAAGGATTGCCGCTACGGTCGCTCCAGTGAGCGTCCAGAAGCGGAAGATCAGTATCCGTCTTGGTCCTGATAGAGCAGGAATATTTCCTGCACCAGTCCTTTATAATACTGTGGAACAGTCCTTTGCGTTTTGTAAGATAAGCTTCGAACAGAGGATTCAGCGTAAGGATGAAAGAGAAAATCTTCCTTTCCTTGGTGTAATACGCCAGCTGTCTTTCAAGAGCCTCGTCGGCTATCAGGCTAGGAGCGATCTCGCCCGTGCCGTGGCACATTGGACAAGTCTCGTTAACCTTGATTTCAGTTGCCGGACGGACCCTCTGGCGGGTAATCTGCATTAGGCCGAACTTGGTCAGAGGCAATATATTATGCTTGGCCCTGTCGCCCTGCATCAGCTCCTGCATATGCTTGTAGAGTTTGGTGCGGTTGTCTGCGTTGTCCATATCGATGAAGTCTATTATGACGATTCCGCCCAGGTCCCTGAGCCTCATCTGACGGGCAATTTCATCCGCGGCGTGCATATTGACCTCGAAGGTATTGTCCTCCTGCTCAACGCCCTTCTTTACGCGGGTTCCGCTATTGACATCTACAACATTCAATGCCTCAGTGTGTTCTATAATCAGGTACGCGCCCTTCTTAAGGGGAACCACCTTTCCGAACGAACCCTTGATCTGCCTGGTGATATCGAAATAGTCAAGTATAGGCATTTCTCCCTTGTAGAGCTTGACGATCTTCTCTTTCTCGGGAGCGATGGTTCTGATATAGTCTCTTATTTCATAGAAGGTTGACTCATCGTTAACCTCTATGGAAGAGAACGAGTCGTTCAGAAGGTCTCTGAGGATTGTCGTGGTCTTGCTGTTCTCTGTGAAAAGGAGTTGCGGCGGACGGCTAGTCTGCAGCTTGCGGCACCCTCCTTCCCATTTTTCTATCAATGAACTGAGCTCTGCATCCAGAACGGCTGCCTTTTTCCCTTCAGCGGCAGTTCTGATGATAGCTCCGTAATTCTTGGGCAGAATACTCTGCACCAGGCGCTCCAGACGCCTCTTCTCCTCCTTGGAGGAGATCTTCTGCGATATGCTTACCTTATCTGCAAAAGGAAGCAGGACGATATTTCTTCCTGCTATGGAAATTTCCGCCGTAAGCCTCGAGCCCTTGGTAGATATAGGCTCCTTGACTATCTGTACGACAATCTGCTGGCCCGGCGAGAGCACTTCGTCGATCCTCCCCTCTTTCTCGAGTATCGGACCGATCCTCACTTTGGAGTAGAAGGTCTGAAGATCCTTCTGGGTGTTGATCTGTCTTGTGAAATAGTCAAATGCCTTGAAATTCAGGCCAAGATCCAAATAATGGATGAAAGCGTCCTTGTTGTCCCCGATATCCACGAAAGCGGCGTTGAGGGCCGGCATAACTTTCTTGACTTTTCCCAGATAGACGTCTCCGACACCGATGCTCTGCGCCGAGGTATTCTGCTCCTTGTTGATTTCCATCAGGCGATGGTCCTCAAGCAGGGCGATTGTCACCTGCGCAGGGCTTACATCGATAATCAAATCCTTCTCCATCTCAAAAAAAATAATCTAAAGCAGAGCAGGGCCCTGCCTTAGATTATCAACAAATCAAGATGCCTTATTTGCGCTTCTTGTGTCTGTTCTTACGCAGACGCTTCTTGCGCTTGTGAGTGGCCATCTTGTGTCCTTTTCTTTTCTTTCCGCTAGGCATAATAATTATTTTCTACCTCCCTTTACACCGCTCATGAAAACCTTTGCAGGCTTGAAAGCAGGAATGTTGTGAGCAGGGATAACCATTGTAGTGTTCTTAGAAATGTTTCTTGCAGTCTTCTTTGCTCTCTTCTTGATTACGAATGAGCCAAAACCGCGAAGATAAACGTTCTTACCCTTTGCAAGGAAACCCTTAACGGCTGCCATGAAACCCTCGACTACGCGAGCTACGGTTACTTTCTCTAAGCCAGTCTGCTTAGCAACCTCGTTGATAATGTCTGATTTAGTCATAATTCTAAATACTTAAAATTGGTGAATATTTGTGGCGCAAAATTAGATTTTTTTTTGATTCCAGCAAAAAGATTTCTGAAAAAATGTTTAAAAGAGAGCCTTTTAGGGCACATTTTCGGTAAAAACCGGTGATTTTTCTGCCATTTCTGTCAATTTGCCCTTTGGCACAATGATTGACATACCGTATAAACGGATGCCTCTGCGCAAGGCTTTTCCCGGAAGAAAGCACTCCGGGGAAGGGGAATACTGACAATTTGACACAGGCGGCAGACAATAGAAAGAGAAAGGAGATCGTATGAATTTTTTAGAGGAAATGCTTAACCAGATCGAGGGAGGAGACATCAACATTCTCCCCGTCATGAGTATAGAAGCAAATGCAAAGACAGACAAGATAGAAGTTCCGCAAACCCTCCCTATTCTGGCGATGAGGGATTCCGTTCTGTTCCCTGGCACGATCCTTCCGGTTACCATCGGAAGAGACAAGTCCGTCAAGCTTGTGAGGGCACTCTACAAGACAACCAGGGTCATCGGTACCGCAACCCAGATAGACGTTCACAAGGACGATCCTCGCCTGGCAGATTTGTATGAAATAGGATGTAGTGCCAAGATATTGAAACTCATCGAGATGCCAGACGGAGCGCTTACCGCGGTTCTTCAGGGAATCCGCCGTTTCCGCATCGAAAGCATAATCGCGGAAGAGCCGTACATAATCGGTATAATAGAGAATCTTGCGGATATCTTTCCGGCAAAGGACGACAAGGATATCAAGGCCCTTTCAGATTCCATCAAGGAATCAGCATTGAGGATAGTCAAGTATTCATCGTCATTTGCGGCTGAAAGCGAGTTCGCGATAAAAAACATAGATTCCTTCGAGTTCCTTACCAACTTTATCGCCAGCACCCTGGACAACGAGGTTGTGGCAGACAAGATCAAGCTGCTGATGGAGAGCGACATAAAGCAGAGAGCCTACAAGCTTCTGGCCGTACTCAGCAAGCAGATTGAAATCCTGAAGATCAAGGACGACATCCAGCAGAAGGTAAAAAGCGAGATGGACCAGCAGCAGAGGGAGTATTACCTTAACAACCAGCTGAAAACCATACAGGAAGAGCTCGGAATGAGCGGAAACTCAAAGGATGTTTCCGAACTTGCCAAGAAGGCGGCAAAGAAAGACTGGCCGGAATATGCCAAGAAGGAATTCGACCGCTGCATAGGCCGTCTGGAGAAAATGAATCCCAACACTCCTGACTATAACGTGGAACTTAACTACCTTGAGTTTCTGGTCGGCCTGCCTTGGAACGAAACCACCAAGGACAACCTGGATCTCAAGCATGCGCAGCAGGTTCTTGATGAAGACCACTACGGGCTGGAAAAGATAAAGGAGAGGATTGTGGAATTCCTTGCAGTCCTGAAGCTTAGGGGAAATATGAAATCCCCTATCATGTGCCTCTACGGCCCTCCAGGCACAGGTAAGACTTCCCTGGGAAAATCCATTGCAAGGGCTCTTGGCAGAAAATACCAGAGGATTTCTCTCGGAGGACTCCACGACGAGTCCGAAATCAGGGGACATCGCAAGACCTACATCGGAGCTATGGCCGGAAGGATAATGCAGGCCATCAACCGTGCCGGATCATCCAATCCGGTAATCGTGCTGGACGAGATAGACAAGGTTTCCAACGACTATCACGGAGACCCTTCGTCCGCCCTTCTGGAAGTGCTTGACCCTGAGCAAAACACAACATTCCACGACAATTACCTGGACATAGATTACGACCTTTCAAGGGTACTGTTCATAACCACGGCGAACAACACGTCCACAATCCAGGCCGCCCTCAAGGACAGGATGGAAATGATTCCGCTTTCCGGCTATCTGGCAGAGGAGAAATTCCATATCGCAACCGGATACCTCGTTCCTAAGCAGATGAAAGAGCACGGACTTAAGGACGGACAGCTTGCCCTGACAGAAGATGCCATCAACGAAATCATAGACGAATACACGCGCGAGAGCGGGGTAAGGCAGCTGGACAAGCAGATAGCCAAGATTGCCCGCCATCAGGCAATGAAAGTGGCTATGGACGAGAAAGTTCCAGAGAAAATAGATGCCAAGGACGTCAAGGAAATACTCGGGCTTCCGACCAACCAGCACGACCTCCAGAAAGACAATGAGGCTCCTGGTGTTGTTACCGGTCTGGCATGGACTGAAATGGGCGGGGAAATCCTATTTGTGGAATGTATCCGCAGCGAAGGCAAGGGTATGCTTTCCACTACCGGTAACCTTGGAGACGTTATGAAGGAAAGTGCCACCATCGCCTACCAGTGGCTGAAAGCCAACCCTAAGATTCTGGGAATGACCTCCCAGCAGCTGAAGAAATACGATCTCCACGTCCACGTTCCGGAAGGTGCCATTCCTAAGGACGGCCCGTCAGCCGGCATCACTATGGTAAGCGCCATGGCATCCGCCCTGATGGGGAAGAAGGTCAAGAGCAAGATCGCGATGACCGGAGAAATGACGCTCCGCGGTAAAGTCCTTCCTGTAGGCGGAATAAAGGAGAAGATCCTGGCTGCCAAGAGAGCGGGCGTTACAACCATCATCCTCAGCGAGGAAAACCGCAAAGACATCGCCGAGATAAAGCCTATATACATTAAAGGCCTCAAGTTCAAGTATGTCAAAAAGATAGACGAGGTCATAAACTTCATTTTCCAGAAGTGATGGACGTAAAGATAGAAGAGCAGTGGAAGAGAGTGCTCAGCGATGAGTTCAACAAGCCTTATTTCAGGGACCTTGCAGCTTATCTGCATAAAGAGAAAGATTCCGGAGCGGTTATCTACCCTCCGGGATCTTTGATTTTCAATGCATTCGCCCTTACACCTTTCAACGATGTAAAGGTTGTGATATTGGGTCAGGACCCCTATCATAATCCCGGACAGGCTCACGGCCTGAGCTTTTCCGTTCCTGACGGAGTGGCCCTTCCCCCATCGCTGAAGAATATCTACAAGGAAATAGAGTCCGACCTGGGAATCTCGATGCAGGGGAAAAACGGAAACCTTACCGGCTGGGCAAAGCAGGGAGTATTCCTCCTGAACGCCATCCTCACGGTCAGAGCCTACACCGCCGCTTCCCACAGCAAAATTGGCTGGACAACTTTCACAGACAGCGTAATCAAAGCTATATCAGACAATAAGGAAGGAGTAGTCTTTATGCTGTGGGGCAATTTTGCCAGAAGCAAAAAAGCTCTCATCGACACCTCGAAGCATCTTGTACTGGAAGCCGCTCATCCTTCTCCGCTTGCAGGAGGAGCTTTCTTCGGCTGCCGCCACTTCTCCCAGTGCAATGATTTTCTTCAGAGCCGCGGCCTCTCCCCTATAGACTGGAGACTGTAGGCAATCCCGTTACTTTTTCTTAAATTTACATTTTGTTAAGTGTAAAAGAGAAAAAGACATGCGTACAGCAATATTCCCGGGATCGTTCGATCCTTTTACCGCCGGCCATCTGGACGTTCTGGATTCGGCTCTGAAACTATTTGACAAAGTGATAGTTGCAGTCGGATACAACAGCAACAAGACAACCGGTTTCTTTCCTGTGGACATCAGGATCAAGATTATCAAGGACGCCATAAAGCCTTACGGAGAGAGAGTGGACGTGTGCTGCTACAAGCAACTGACCATCGATCTCTGCCACAAGCTCGGCGTTAACTTCATAGTCAGAGGCTTGAGAACCACCACAGACTTTGAGTTTGAAGGCGTTATAGCCCAGGCCAACAGGGTGCTCGACCCGGATGTGGTCACAGTTTACGTCCAGGCCAGCCATGAATACTCCTTCATCTCCTCCACCGTTGTCAGAGACCTTCTCATCCACAACGGAGACGCCACTCCTTTCATGCCCACCGGAGTTGACATAAAGAAATACATCAAGGCCAAGAAAGAACTTAAGAAATAGTGCCAGACAAGAAAAACACATCGGCTTATTCACTTAAAGGACTGGCCATTGCAGCCCTATGCCTGGTTCTTTCCTGCCTTACGGCCTTCTCCCAGACCCCATCTGGAACATACAAGGTCACAGTCAATCTAAACGGATACGGAAACGGTATAGTTCCAGGAAACCGCCTCTACCTGAAGAAGGCTAATTGGGATAATCCTGGAGGAACTGTAATAGATTCGGCAACCGTAAGCAAAAAGATGAAGGCGGTTTTTGCCGGACTTGTGTTCCCATCCCAAATCAGCGTCAAGCACAGCAGTCTCTTCACGGCCGGTCAATATTACGTGACAAGTAATGATGAAAAACTGCTAGGCTTCCTTTATTCTCCAATGGATGGCGGAGATTTCAAGGAAACCTTCTCATTTCGGCAGGACGCCTGGAAAAACAGCAGCTCAAGAAAAAGAGGAAGGGAGAATGAAATCTTTCTTCAGGCAGACAATCAGCCAGCCACATATAATGGCCTGTTGCTCCAGGCTCAGAAACTGGCGAGCGGCAGTCTCGTGGAAATCTACCTGAAATTCTTGTGCAAGTCTCTGTCTTCAAGTGACAACAGCCAGTTATCGGACATCGCGGACGAGAGGCTTTATTACACAGACTTCGGGAAAAAATACATAGATATTTTCCTAGACAAGTTCAAGCTTTCCAAAGAAAGTATCAGGAACATGGCCATAGACTATCTTATGGAAAACCGTTACCTGACAGACCCTGAGATGAGAGCTGCCACGGCAATGGAGTGTTTCAAAAGGTATTCTTCTTCCGTTGTGATGGGATGTGAGGGAAGCGCTGTCTATGCGGCCGAGAAATACATACTCGGCAACGATGCTGTTTCTGTGAAGGACAAGGCTGAAGCCGCCTGGTTCGTTACCGTTAACAAAGGTACTTTGGTCGGCGCAAAGGCTCCGGATCTAAGGCTGAAGGATAGCTCGGGAGTGGAGAGGAATATCCGGGAGCTGATGGGAGACCACTCCATAATATATTTCTATTCAGACGATTGCTCCCACTGTAAGGTTGAAACTCCAAGGCTTGTTTCATTGATTGATTCCTGGCACGAATTCCCGCTTAGCATCGCTGCCATATATACCGGGACTGATGCCTCAGCATGGAAGGATTATATCCGCAAGAATTTCCAAACCGATAATCCATATATCAACTGGATCCATCTTGCCGATCTTGACAGACAGAGCAATTTCCCTGTGGATTATGGAATTGTAAGCACTCCAAAGATCTTTCTCCTGGACGAGAGCCTGAGGATAAGGGGAAGAGGCATCCTCACCCCTACACTCAAAGAAATGCTGACTGAGCAAGCCGCGGAAGACAACAAGGCTTATGATTACCTGTCCCAGATTTTCCCTTCCGAGGAGCTGTCTCCTGATGCTGTATTGGATTTGGAAGCAAGGAAAGATGCAGTTGACAAGATTTATGAGGGCGTAAAAACCTCGAAGTCTTTTTCCCGCCTTATTAGACAAGCTTTCACCTATCTTTTCTTTTCCAACTACCTCCCGAATACCAGGACAGCCCTGTATCTTGGAAAGGAGTATGTGATGAACAAGCCTGACCTATGGGAAGATACAGTGTTCACATCCAGTGTGGCAAGTATTCTGAAGGCTGACAGTATGAATGCCACTGGAAGCATTGCGGAGAATATCACCCTTTACGATATAGCAGACAATCCGGCAGACCTGCTGCCTGATGACGGGAAGATAAAGGTGCTGTATTTTTACCGCACAGGCTGCGAAGTATGCAAGGAGTCCCTGCCCCAGATAATCAGCTTATGGAAGAAATATGGGAAGAGAATTTCCTTCACCGGTGTATTCGCTGGAGAAAACACTACGGAGTTTAGAAAGTTCGTCTCTTCCAACAATCTGGAATTCAGGCAACTTTATACAAGGGGGAAACAGTCTGAACTTGGAAAGATTTATTATATAGAAGCAGTTCCGCTGATTCTGGTCATCGACCGGGACGGAACCGTCATCTTCAAAGGCACCTCAACAGAAAAACTTAACGATATCCTGAAACAAAAACAATAAGATATGCTAACCGGTAAGTACAAGGAATTTTACGAAAAGCTAAAAGCATTCATCCCAAAGGAAAGGATGTTTCACGATCCGCTTACTACTTTGGCATTCGGTACAGACGCGTCTTTCTACCGTCTGGTGCCTAAACTGGTGGTAAGGGCTAATTCGTCTCCTGAAGTAAGGCAGATACTGATGGAAGCCCACAAGATGGATATCCCTGTAACCTTCAGGGCAGCAGGAACATCGCTGAGCGGCCAGTCTATTTCAGACTCCGTGCTGATCATATGCACTCACGGATTCCGGAACTACAGCATATCGGTAAGGGGAGAGCAGATCCGCCTGGCTCCTGGAATAAGGGGAGCGATGGCAAACCGCCTTTTGACCCGCTTCGGGAAAAAGATCGGACCGGACCCGGCATCCATTGACTCGGCGATGATAGGAGGTATAGCAGCCAACAACGCCAGCGGAATGTGCTGCGGAACAAGCCAGAATTCCTACAAGACCATCGCAGACATAAATATCATCCTCCCGGACGGAACCGACCTGGATACAGCGGACATTTCTTCTGTCACACGTTTCAGGAAGACTCATTCACATATAGTTAAAGGACTGGAGGATATCGCCAAGAGAATCGAAGCTGATCCTGTTCTGAAGGAAAGGATCGAACGTAAATACAAGATCAAGAATACTACGGGCTACAGCCTTAACGCCTTTGTGGATTACAAGGATGGAATAGACATACTAAAGCACCTGATCATAGGCAGCGAAGGTACACTTGCCTTCATTTCTTCCATTACCTACAACACGGTGGACGACAATAAGTTCAAGGCACTGGCACTGGTGATTTTCCCTACAATCAGGGAAGCCTGCAGCGCTGTCCAGGTCCTCAAGCAGATGCCCGTCAGTGCAGTGGAACTGATAGACAGGTCCTCCATCCGAAGCGTAGAAAACGCGGACGGGGTTCCTGACTACCTGAAGACTCTGCCGGACGGAGCCTGCGGCTTGCTGGTTGAAATCACGGAAGAGGACAAGCCATCCCTCCAGGGAAAGGTGAAGAGAATCACCGAGGCCCTCTCTCCTTTCGAGACCGTTCTTCCTTTCTCATTTACTATGGATGACAAGGAAAGGGCAACTCTCTGGAAAGTCAGGAAAGAATGCCTTCCGACAGTTGCCGGCATGAGAAAGGCCGGGACAACTGCCATCATAGAAGACATTTGCTTTGAAGTTCCCCGCCTTGCAGAGGCAGTTACAGACCTCAGGGAACTGTTCGACAAAGACGGCTACTCCGATGCCGTAATCTTCGGTCACGCACTTGCCGGAAACCTCCACTTCATGTTCAACCAGGATTTCCAAAGCCCTGAAGAAGTGAGCAAATACGCTCATTTCATGGACGATGTATGCCACTTGGTGGTTGACAAGTACGATGGATCCCTCAAGGCAGAGCACGGAACCGGAAGGAACATGGCCCCGTTCGTTGAACTGGAATGGGGACAGCAGGCTTATGGTCTGATGAAAGAGATCAAACAGCTCATCGACCCTAAGGGAATCCTTAATCCTGGAGTCATCCTCAACGATGATCCACAAGCACATATCAAGAATCTCAAGCCTTGTCCACAGACAAGTCCGGAGATAGACCGGTGCATGGAGTGCGGCTTCTGCGAAAAGAACTGCGTATCCGAAGGACTGACCTTCTCTCCAAGGCAGAGAGTGGTGTCTTTCAGGGAGATGACAAGACTGGAAAAGACTGGGTCGAATCCTGCCGACCTGGCTCTGATGAAGAAGGATTACAAGTATCTGGGAGATGAGACTTGTGCAACGGACAGCCTGTGCGCCGTAGCCTGCCCGGTCAAGGTGGATAACGGAAAACTCACTAAGGAACTCCGCCACCAAAACCACACTCCTAAGCAGGAAGACAGGGCGGCCAGCCTGGCAGCCCACTGGGACAAGGCCGTCTGGGGAATGAGGGCCGCATGGAACATGTCCTATGTAATGCGAAGGACTGTAGGCAAGTCCGTTATGAAGCCCCTGGCACAGTTTGCACGTTGGAGTACCTGCGGACTTATTCCAAAGTGGAATCCTAGTTTCCCTAAGGGCAACCGAAAGATTTCCAAGGCCATCCTGGAAGGGACCGATTTGTCAAGGATTCCATCGCCGAGCAAGGGAAAGGTCGTTTACTTCCCGAGTTGCCTTACCCGCTCAATGGGTAACAGCAAGGAATACAGGGATGCACTTAGCCTTACAAGCCTCATGGACAAACTTATCCGAAAGGCCGGATACGAGGTGGTGTACCCTGCTAACCTGAAGAAGCTCTGCTGCGGAATGGCCTTCTCCAGCAAGGGTTTTGTCAAGGCAGGCAAGATGCTCAGCGACAACCTGCTGGAAGAACTCACAAAGGCTTCAGAAGGAGGCACTTTGCCAATCGTCTGCGATATGACGCCTTGCCTTTACACTATGAAGTCAAATTTCGGAGACAAACTCACTTTATACGAGCCGGCCGAATTCGCAAAGTTCTACCTCATGCCTAACCTTACCATCCGTAAACTGGATAAAAGCGTGGCTGTCTTTGCCGTTTGCACATCCAAGAAACTTGGAGTGGACACAACCATCGTGGAGATCGCAAAACAGTGTGCAAGGAAAGTCAAGGTTATGGACACCAATTGCTGCGGATTTGCCGGTGACAAGGGTTTCTTCACTCCAGAACTCAACGACTGGGGCCTCAGAGACTTGAAAAAACAGGTTGAGGGATGCACGGAAGGCTATGCCACCAGCCGTACCTGCGAGGTCGGCCTGAGCGATCACAGCGGAATTGTCTTCAAGAACCTTCTCTACCTCATTGATGAGGCTTCAGAATAATTTGTATATTTGCGTCCCAATTATCCCGGGGGTGTTCTGGTTTTGACATCAGATCAGTTGGTCGGGGTGCGTGCCGAGCGTTGGGAGCCGCGCTCGTTAATCAATGACTTTCAGCCATTAATTGGCAACACTAATGTTAGACTCGCTGCGTAATCGGCTAAGCTGACGGCGCTTAATCCTTGAGGCACAAGGTGCCTCGGACGAGTATCCCGCCAGGTTTTCCGTCTTCTTGGATCTGGCATACGGGGTATCATCTAAAGAAGAATGCGGTGGATGACTCCTTTAAGTCCTCCTAAGTTTTAAAGGATAAGCATTGGACATGCCCGCTCCGGGGCGGGTTCTCTGACGAAAAACAAACCGGAGCTACGCACGTAGAAAACCGGTTGGCGGCCTGATTGGACAGCGGTTCGACTCCGCTCACCTCCACTACTTTATGATATACTGAAGAATCAGTTTGAAGAGTCCTTCTCCAAAACTCAGTATGCCCAGCAGAATAATAACGATTCCTGAAATCTTGTTTATCACGATCAGCTGCTTCAGGCGGAATTTCTTGCGGAATATACTAACCAGAGATGTCAGGAAGAACCACCAAAGTGCTGTTCCAAGGAAAATGGCCAGCAGGAGAATCCTTACCGCACCGGGAGCGGTTTCAAGCGTATAATCAGAGACATCCAGCCTGACCGCTGCCATCATCGCAAAAATCAGGAATATGGATCCAGGATTGGTGATGGTTATGGCCAGAGACTCCAGCATGTCCTTGATCCTGCTGCCGTTCCCCTGTTTCTGCTTAATCTGCTTGACGGGATTGCTGCGGTACACCCTGATTCCGATGGCGGCTATGACAATTCCGCCGAAAAGAAGGACCCAGGCCTTGTACTGGTCCAGGAAACTATCTACCATAAACAAGCCCAAAAGGGAAAGGGCAGAGTAGAAAGTATCCGAGATGGAAGCTCCAAGACCTGTGAAAAAGCCCGCGAAACGGCCTTTGCTGATGGTCTTCTGGATACATAGGACTCCCACAGGGCCAAGAGGAATTGACGCCCCTACGCCCACTATCAGTCCCTTAAGGAAAACTTCCAGCATCTCGTTATGCATAACAAGGCGCAAATTTACTATTTTTGAGTGATGAAAAAAAATAGCCTGGGAAAACTTTGGATCCTGAGCCTGATATCAGGACTTTTGCTCGCAGTTCCGTACATTTATCCTCATTGCGGTCTTGTAAGCCTTGTAGCCTTCCTTCCGCTGCTTGCAGCTGAAAGAATAGCCACTGAAAACGGGATCAGGCATTTTGGCCTGTGCTATTACTCAGGATTCCTTCTTTGGAACATCGTTGCAACCTGGTGGATCTGGTATGCCACTCCGGCAGGAACGGTTGCGGCCATAATCCTGAACTCACTTCAGATGGCTGTTGTTTTCCGACTGTTCAGATTCCTCAGGAAAAGATATGCCGGTTTCTTCCCTTACCTTGCCCTTGCCGCCCTTTGGTGTACCTGGGAGCATCTTTACCAGGACTGGCAGGTTACCTGGCCTTGGCTTAACCTGGGCAACAGCTTTGCCCAGAGCATAAAGCATATCCAGTGGTACGAGGTGACCGGATCTACAGCCGGATCATTCTGGATCCTGCTTGCAAACGGCCTGATTTTCAAAACACTTCTAAACATAGCGGAAAGGCGTAAGGCAGGATGGTGGGCACTGGGGGCAACGCTTCTGATTGCAGTCCCGATCGTCCTTTCCCACATAAGATACGCTGAATACGGAAAGAAGATTGCTTCATTCAGTCCGTCATCCGCAAAGGAAGTGGTGATTCTTCAGCCGAACATAGACCCTTACCAGGACAAATTCGGAGGCAAAACCCAGAGGCAGCAGGACCAGATCCTCTTAGACCTTGCCAAAGCCAACTTGACTGACTCGACCTTCCTGGCAGTGGCTCCTGAAACGTTCTTCAACCCTTCCAGGACCGCCGGAAACATATTGGAGAACTATCCGGTGGGCAATCCTACCCTGGACAGCATCAGGAGTTTTTCTGCTGGAAACAACGTGAACTTCATATTTGGAGCCGTAACCCAGCTCAATTACCCTGGAGTTGAGAACAAGCCGACACGTTCCGCCAGACCTATGGGTGCCTATTCCTGGTACGACCTGTTCAACACCGCCGTTTTCTCAGGGAGGGATTCCTCTCTAAGTTTCTATCACAAATCCAAGCTGGTGGTAATGGCGGAAACCGTTCCTTACATTGGAAATACAAGCGTTCTGGGCTTTCTCGGGCTGGACCTGGGAGGAGGATTCGGAAACTTCGGAATCCAGAGCTACAGGGGCCTTTTCGTCACCGATGACGGCCACAAAATAGGAAGCGCTGTCTGCTACGAATCCGTATTCCCTAACTTCTTCAGGGATTACATAAAGGATGACGGGGCTGATCTTATGACCATAATCACCAATGACGGCTGGTGGAAAAACACCAGCGGCCACATCCAGCACCTGCACTACGCATCGCTGAGGGCAATTGAAACAAGAAGGGATATCGCCCGCAGCGCCAATACCGGTACTTCCGCTATAGTTAACCAGAGGGGAGACATTCTCCAGCCTACACCATGGTGGGAGGGATGTGCCATCAGAGGCAGCGTATATCCGAATAATGAGAAAACCCCGTTTGTAAAGTACGGAGATATCATAGGAATTATCTGCTGCTGGATATCAGCGGCATTCTTGCTGATTGGCGTTTTCACCAGGAGGAGAAGGCTATCCTAGGCCTTTCTCTTCGGATAGGCTATTCTGGCGTGATAAATTTCCCTGATCTGACGCTTCATGACCGCCTTGATGATATTGAGGTTACGGAAGGTCATGTCTGAACGTATGAGCTGGTTTCCGGAGATTCTCTTGGCCACCACGTTGTCTACCAGGGCGGAAATGCTTTCCTCTGAGTATTCCTTCAGGGAACGGGAAGCAGCCTCGACAGCATCGGCGATCATAACCACTACCTCTTCCTTGGAGACAGGCAGGTTGCCCTTGTAGGTAAACATAGCCTTGTTCTGAGGATCTCCGCCCGTATTGCAGTAAACATTGTAGAAATACTCGGTCATGGAATGGCCGTGGTGGGACAGTATGAAATCCTGTACAAGCTGCGGAAGCTTGTTCTTCTGAGCCAAGACGACTCCGTCTTCCACGTGCTTGATTATCAGCTGTGCGCTTTCCATCGGGGACAAGTCTTTGTGCAAATCGACACCTGGTGTCGCATTCTCTATGAATGCCTGAGGGTTGCTCATTTTCCCGATATCGTGGTAAAGGGCGCCGACCCTGGCTATTCTCGGGTTGCCCCCAATTGCAACAACTGCCCTTTCAGCCAGGTTGGCAACCTGAAGAGAGTGCTGGAAAGTTCCGGGAGCCTTGGCCGACAATTCCTCCAGAAGGACGTTTTCGGTGTCTGAAAGATCCTTGAGAGTAGAAATGGAGACCATATAGAACACCTTCTCCATCAGGAAGACGAAAGGATAGGTTATCACCACCAATATGCTGGCTATGAACAGATAAAGATAAATCATACTCTCCAGCGGGAAAATGGTTCCGTCCGCTATGAGTTTGAAACCTATATGGACAATTGCACAGACAATGAATATGTAGATCGTGTTTATGAACTGAAGCCATCCCCGCTCGTACAAAGAGAAAGAAATGAACGCGATGCAACCCGCGGCGGCGGCAATGGTAAACAGTTCCACTCCGTTTTCAGAAATCAAAAGCAGCGGCATCATCGATACAAGATATACCGGAAGCACCACCCTGTTGTAAAGGAAAGCGCTAAGGTAAAGTACGATAACCGCGAACGGTACCAGATAGAGGAATTCCGGGGAAATCCTCCTAACCAGCATTATCACCACAAAATTCAAACATAGGTTGAAGATCACGAAGTTGAATTCGTTCTGGTGCCTGAGCACATCCGGATCCGAGAAATAAACCGCCACATACACCATGATCAGCAGTATGATAATGATCAGAGCATGCCCCAGATAAAGCATCAGAAGATTTCCCGAATAACCCACACTCTTCTGGTATTCTGCCTTGAAAGAATCCAGTATCTCGGCGATCTCCGCAGTAACGGTCTCTCCTTCAGTAACAATATGCTCTCCGGCATAAACCATTCCCTTGGTCGGCGAGATATAGTCCGCAGCCCTGTGATGGAGCTCCTCCGTGGTGTTCTGGTCAAAGGTCAGATTAGGGACCAGAAGCTCGGCGATGCCCATAGCATCGATGAGGGAATCCGGATTGATATGAGGAAGAGCGTATTTGAGGTCAGAGCGCAAAAGCTTCAGTGCCTTGGACGGGGTGTAAAGGTCTTTCTCTATTTCCGGAAGGGCGTTTCTACCCCTCTGGATGAAAACTGTCTTGTCCGTTAATGTCCTTTCCGGCAGGACTCCCATATTGTAAACCTTTACCAAAGACTCGGTTACAGCATCCATAATGGCAGCCGGCACGCTGTCGGAAAGACATTTGCCGCTGAAATCGGTAAGCACCTGACTCTTTATCCCCTCATCAGAGCGGAAGTACTGGATCATGGATTCCGCAGCACGGTTCCTTTCTTCGGCAAGTTCCTGCTGGGTCTTAAGCAAAGGAAAATCTATTGGAGAAACCAGTGTCTCGTACAACCATGGAGAGCCTTTCTTGTACTGATACCTGAACTTTCCGTCAACCGGATAGAATATCATCATCACTACCAAGGCTATGCCCAGGACCAGAAAGTTGCTTCTCTTTCCGAACACTCGCCTCAGCTTATAGAAATCGACTTTTTCCATATTCTGCCATTTTCTGCAAAATTACCTAAATTTGTAGAAGTTATGAAAAGAGCTTCAGTATTTTCATTGTTGGCAGCCCTGATACTGCCTTTGGCTTTGGCGTCATTCACCCCTTTCCGGGGTAATCCGCTGGAAAAATCACCCAAGCTCACCTCTTGGTGGAACGAGGCCTGCAACCACAAGTATTACAACGTGGATTTCAGAAAGTTCAAGTTCGTCGATCTCCAGTCCCTTTGCAGCGGACCTGACACCGATTCCCAGCGCAAGGCCGGGAAACTGCTTTCCAGAGTTCCACGCAGCGGAAGAAACCAGAGATGGCTGGCCGCTTTCGACAACAGGGGGCAGTTCTGCGGGCTTGTGAGCGAAAGCATGATTGTCGCCGATGCAGGAGTAAAGCCTAAAAACGGAAAGGAAGTGTACGTGAACATGCTTCTGAACTCAGTACATCTCCCTTCTGCCCTTTATCTGGTGGACAACATCAGTTATTACACAGACAATCGTGGAAGGATCAAGAGGGTTTATTGTCCGGATCTGCACCTTAAATCCAGGGGACGCAACCAGAGCTCCCAGAAATACTCCGTAAGATTCAAGGACGGCGTTTCCGGGGACAACTGCGGACACCTTATCCCCCAGGCACTTGATGGTCCGGCGGAACAGATAAACTTTGTTCCCCAAAGAAGGGACCTCAACGCCGGAGAAATACTCGAACTAGAGAAAAAGGCCATAAACGCCAAGAAAAACGGGCGCAAGGTTTCTTACGAAATACGTATTTTCTACCACGGCAGCGACAAAAGGCCTTATGGATTCGAGAACAACGTCAAGGTCTACAACCAGGACGGAAAACTGATAAACAACTATACCGGTATTTTTGACAACACTCCTAAAAAAAACAGACGCTGATATGAATCCACTTCCAGTTATGCCACATTACATGAACCAACTGGCAGAATACACATACAATAACTTCCTGCACAAAGGGTTGGCCCTGGAAAAAACCAGATACACATCCTTGACGGTGACCATAGAAAACGGGAATGCCGTCTTCAAGCAGAAGGCTGAGGGCTCCTACGGCAGGAAACATTTCAGCTGCTGGAGAATCTTCAACCTGGCCAAGATGATTCAGGATGAAAGCAAGGACACCGTAAGTATGCTCAAGGTTAGGATCGAGTTCGACAACGGCCTGGTAACCAAAGTTAAATACACTCTCGTTAATGCAAGACAAGAATAATTTATATCGCGATATAAAATGAAAAGCTTCAAAATAATCCTTCTGGTGACGGCATTTGCCATCTCTACGGTTGCCAGTGCCGCACCTAAATGGAAAGACAAGGGCACAAAAGCCGTTTATGAACTTATCGAGAGGGTAACTCCGGGCTATTCTTCAAGTTTTACCCTCAAACTTGACAGCAACCAGGAACCAGAGCACTATTCATACTCCACTTCAAAAGACAAGATCCTGCTGGAAGGAAATACCACAATTGCGCTCTGTGTCGCCTACTATCAGTATCTTAGGCAGTGCTGCAACGTTAACCTGTCTTTCTGCGGAAGTCACGTGGAACTTCCCGGAAAACTTCCTCTCCCGCAAACCGTCAAAGGCAAGATAAACGGCCCGTACCGCTCCTTCTTCAACTATTGCTCGTTCAGTTATACCGCAGCCTGGTGGACCTGGGAAGACTGGCAGTGGACAATAGACTTCCTCGCGATGAACGGAATAAACATGCCGCTTCAGGTAGTCGGCCTGGAAGGCATCTGGTACAATGCCCTTCTGAAGATCGGGTACACCGACCTTGAAGCCAGACAGTATCTGTGCGGCCCGGCTTACTTCGCCTGGCAGTGGATGGGAAACATCGAGAGCTTTGCCGGCCCGCTTCCAAAGAGCTGGATAGACAGCCATATAGAACTGGGCAAAAAGGTGATGCAGAGGGAGATAGAACTCGGCATGCATCCTATTCAGCAAGGCTTTGCAGGCAATGTCCCGGCGGCTTTCAAAGACCGCTACCCGAATGCTGTCATCGCGGCAAAGGAAGACTGGTGCGGATTCCCGTCCGTCTATCAGCTTGACCCTACCGACCCTCTGTTCATGGAATTCGGAAAAGTGTTCTTCAACGAAGAGAAGAAACTGTTCGGACTGTACGGATACTATGCATCCGACCCTTTCCACGAAAGCGAACCTATATCAAAGGACAGCACCTATCTGGCAGAGGTGGCACATTCGATCATGGCCCTGAACAAGGCTGTCGACCCTAACTTCAAGTTCTGGATAATGCAGGGCTGGACACCTACAAAGGGCATCGTGACGGCCATTCCTAAGGAATCGCTGATAATCCTCGACCTCGCAGACCCGGATTATACGCCTAGAAAAGACGGGCAGGAAAGGTTCTGGGGTTACAGCTACCTCTCCGGAAACCTCCACAACTTCGGAGGAAGAATCAAACTCCACGGAGACATAAATGCACTTGCCGACAACCAGTACATCAAAGCCAGGCAAGCCGGAGAAAAAGCCATCGGAACCGGAGTGTTTATGGAAGGAATCTGCCAGAACCCTCTCTATTATGACCTGGCTCTGAATATGCCTCTGTACCAGACCAAAAGAAACCTCCTGGAATGGAACTACGAATATGCTGCCGGACGTTACGGCTATACTTCAGACTACACGGAAAGTCTGATAAAACTGCTGATAAAGACAGCCTACAAGAGAGGAACCGACGGCACTGAAAGAAGCTCCGCTGTGGCTGCAAGACCTGCTCTTCACGTCAAGAAATCCGGCCCTAGCGGCAATTTCAGCTTCCCTTACGACAACGACTCGCTGAAGATTGTAATGGATATTGTTCTCGGCCTGGAACCTTACACAGACGGCATCAGGTTCGATGCCGTAGACATCCAGAGGCAGTATATGAGCAACCTGGCATACAAAATTCTGGGCAAGATAGAGGAAGCCTTCAACAGTGGAAACCTCAGCGACTACGACAAGTACACCAAGATGTATCACGACCTTCTCTCAGACCTTGATGAACTGGTTGGAACAAGGCGTGAATACAGCTTTGAAGACAAGATAGAAAAAGCCCTTACCTGGGCCACAACTCCTGAAGAGGCAAAGCTTTACGACTATAACCAATCACTGCTTGTCACCCAGTGGGGCCCCGACAAGGAAAGCGGAACAAACTATCTTTTCGACTATTCCTGGAGAGAATGGAGCGGGCTTATCCGCGATTATTATCTTCCGCGATGGGACAAGTTCCACGCAATGCTCCGCGGAAAACTTCTGGACGGCAGCTGGAAAGACTACAAGGAATACGAAGAGAAACTCCACAGGACCTCAGGAAGGGAAGCCATTGAAGCTGACGATTTCTATTCTGCCCTAAGGCAATGGGAATGGAACTGGATAACTACCCCGAAGAACTATCCTGAAAAGACATACGGAAACGAGTTCGAGACCGCCCGCCGTATGTACAATAAGTGGGAGAAAGCCCTTTAGTTGTTTATTGCCAGTATACAGGACGGTTCCAGATCTGGAAACATCATCATCTTTCCGGTATTGGAAAGAAAGCCGGAGGATTTGTCTATGCGGAATATCTGCACAGCCTTGTATTTCTGGCAGCACACGAACATAAAGTCCCCGTCCGGGGATATGGCAAAACTCCTGGGCCACTGAAGGGTGACCTGATATGCTATTCTTGTGAGCGTTCCGTCCTCCTCGGTTCTGAAAATCGCTATGCCGTCCTTGCCCCTTCGGTTGGAAGAGTACAGGAACTTTCCGTCTGGGGAAAGATGGATGTCAGCGCTGGCTCCGGCTTTCTTCTTATCCGAAACCGCCTCCTGAATCTGGTGCAATATTATGTTACCGTCTTTCTCCGTCACGGAATACACCAGTATCATCCCGCTGGTTTCGCATAGCAGATACATATATTTCCCGTTCTTGGAAAATTCCATATGTCTAGGCCCGTAACCTTTTGGGACGGAGAAAAATGCAGAATCGCATTGTTTAAGTCTCAACCCCTTTTCAGTCTCGGTGATTTGGAAAGAATAAATCCTGTCACAACCCTTGTCGGTGACAAGAAGATAATTATTTCCGGTTTGCGGGGCGGTCAGCACTTTAACCATATGAAGCCTGGAAACCCCACCAACGGAAGGGAAATTCACTATCTGTGATGCAGGCAAGATTTTCCCTGCAGTATCAAGGGGATAAACCCCTATGCATCCCCTGCCGTATCCGGCCGTCAGGAGATGATTGTCGAAAAAAGTCAGATAACAGGCATCAGCCCCACCGTCTTTCACCTCCCCAAGGCTCTCTTCCAGAGAGTTGTCCATATAGCCCCAGACTCCGGAACGGGAACCGCTCTCGCTAACTCCATAGACTCTATTTGGAGAATTGGCGGTAAGAAGATAGGAAGGGTTCCTGGCCTTGAAATCCTGGCTGATAATGTACTCCATGCTCTTGGCGTTGAAAACGCACTTTACGGCAGCCTTTCCGTAACCGCCTATGTACAAGGTATATTGGTCCTCTACATTCATATTCCGCCTGGAAACGAAAAAGACAATTGCCGCTACGGCCAAAGCGGCACCCAGCATAATTATGATCCACCTGGATTTCATAGGTTGCCCTCCAAAGCATAATCAACACATCGGTTGAGGATGAATGAAAAATCCTTGCATCTCTTAAGGCGGGTTGCCACACGCTTGGCGAGATTCGGGGCGAACAGGAATTTCTCATCCATAGGCATTGTAAGGTTAATGTCCTTCAACCTAAGGAGATCCCTCCACTCCTCTTTTTCCACGTTCTCGAACCCGGCCGGCACTTTTCTTGAACGACTCTCTGTGTAAAAATCCCATCCTTTGGCCTTCTCCATAGCTGAAAGGAAAGGATCCCCGTTAACCGAAACCTCATCCCTGAAACTTGCAAGTATCTTCGGATCAGGTTGGTACAACCCTACAAAAAGCATATTCCCTCCTATATATTCCCTTTTCTGAGGCGGCTCCAGGTGGAAATAGTAGCCGCAGTAAGGAGACTTCTTTCCGCCAGGAACCACAAAAGCTCCCATATGTGTCTTATAAGGGCTCTTATCCCGGGAAAAGCGAAGGTCCCTATAAATCCTGTAGGTACTCTGCTTAACGGTCGGCTTTGAGGCCGAAACATACTCGTCCCACTTTGCCACTTCTTCTATAAGTTCCGCGGTGAACTCCTCGAAAATATCCTTTGCCTCCAGATAGAGGGCTTTATGGGCATCAAACCAAACCTTGTTGTTGTTTCTGGAAAGGGCGGCCAGAAAATCGTAAACTCTTTTCATAGCATAATTTTTGCTGTGTACAAATATAGCAAAAGCGTATTTTCTCAGAAGGAAAAACTTTTCATATGGCAGGATTTTTCAGAAAACTGCGCAAGGGACTGCTGTGGACATTGGCTGTTGCCGTTGCCCTTGTGACGCTGATTTTGTCATTTAGCGGAACCATTGCGCGCTATTACATACAGAAAAACGGCAACTCCCTAATCGGAAGGGACGTTACCATTGGAAGCCTCAGCATCAACCCTCTCACCGCCGGGATGAAGGTCAAAAACCTCCACATATTGGAAAAGGACGGGAAGGAAGATTTCCTCTCCCTTTCTTCACTCGAGGGAAACATAAGGCTGCGCCCTGTGACAAGAAGGATAATAAACATTAAGGGAATAAGAATAGACTCCCTGTATATCAATATCGTACAGGATGGAGACCACTTTAATTTCGATGACCTTAAGGATAAACTGTACGCCTATCTGGAGGAAGACACGGAGGATAGCGGATGGGTGATGGATATAAGGAATATCGCCCTCAGCGGCGGAAGGATCCGCTACCGCGACAAGGTTCTCGGAAGCAAGTTCGCCCTAAACAAGATAAGCCTGGAGATTCCAAAGATCAACCTCAGCGGAAAAAACACGGACGTGGGAACAGTCCTCTCGTTTGAGGAGGGAGGGCAGATGGATTGCCGGATAAGTTACAATCCGGACCGCAGCCGGTTTAATTTAAACATTAGCCTTAAAGACTTCGGAACAGAAGGTCTTACCCCATATCTCCAGCAATTTCTCAACGTAAAACGCTGCAAGGGAAGCGTATCGGGAAATCTTGAAATCCACGGTCAGACACAGCATATAGCAGATGCTGACATTAAGGGAGACCTTATCGCTGAGGACCTTAAAGTCATGGATGACAGAAGGGAAGCAGTTTTCTTTGCCCAAACACTCAAGGCTAAGATATCCAGATTCAACCTCGGAAAAGGCATTGCCCGTCTAAAATCTCTGGAAATCAACGGCCCTAAAACCTATTACGAGATAATGGAAGACTCTACGGACAATTTCACCCACCTTCTCAAAGACGAGGATCAGCAGAGGGAGGAAGAGTCTCCTCAGATATTCCTGACCATAGACAGCCTATCTGTCCGCGATGGGAAGGTTGATTTCAAGGACAACACCCTTAAAGAATCCTTTTCCTATAAGCTCAGCGAAATCAACCTGACATGCAGTGATTTCCGCCTGGATAAGATGAATATTCTCAAAGGAAGCGCCGTGGCAGGAAAAGCCGGTAAGGTCGAGTTTGAATGGACAACGGATTTCGTCCGGATGAAAAACGTATATCTGGACCTTATGGCGTCCAACATCAACCTTAAGGACTTCACTCCATACTCCAAATACTATGTAGGAAACAGCATCGAGGGAGGAACCATGAAGTGGAAAAGCCGGAACACCATAATCGGAGGCCATCTGGAAGGCAACAACCAGATAGAAATATACAAACCGAAAGTCAGCCGCCGTTCCAGAAGGACAGAGCCTGTGTATCAGGCACCTGTAAGGCTCGGAGTCTATGCCCTGACAAACAAGAAAGGCCTTATGAATATAAACCTTCCGGTAAAGGGCGATGTTGATAATCCTGATTTTTCCTACAGGAAAACTGTCTTCAAGGGTATGCTGAATATCTTCATGAAGGTTTCCGCAGCCCCTCTTAGAGCCATAGGAAAGATGCTGGCAAAAGGAGAGGATCTGGACCACATTGAGATTGACCTTGAAGAAGATGATTTTTCCACCAGCGAGTATGGGAAACTAGGGTCGATTGTTGAAGCGATGCAGGAAAAGGATGAACTCCATTACACATTCCGCCAGAGATTCAACCTTAAGAAAGCTCTCAAGAAAGAAGAAAAGGAGAAGGTTCTCTCCCTGGCACAATCCAGAAACGAGAACCTTTCCAACTATCTCAAGCGTATGGGAATACCATCCAGGAACTATACCGTGGAAGCCATCCATGAAGACAGTCTTGCAAGCTATAGGGGCAAAAACTGCTTCTTGGTGGACGCTGTCTGGGAAGAGGATCAATAGTTTATTGTAACCGGAGGCACATTCTCAAACGGCTGGGTTCCTATCACGGCTTTCAGCTTGGCCAGATCAATTGTGATGTAAATGTCCTTTATCATGTCTGAGACAAGGTCATAATTGTTCTGGGCAAGATATTGTCCAAGTTCAAAATCAGAACTCAGAGTCTGCTCCCCATCCCTGAAACAGGAAACCTCCAGCTTTACCCCCTCCAGGGCTCCCGGGCGTGTCATTCTCAAATGCAAAGGTGTTTTATCTCCCGCCTTTGACGAAGACTGCTGCTGCAGCGGCTCTCCGCCAAGGCTGAATCCTCCCCACGGGCTTAGCAGCTCAACCTCCGCAGTTTCGCCACTTTTAAGACCTGTAAAGGATATGTACACGTCTATGAACATCTTCCTAGGCAAGACTCTGACTAAAGCGGAATCCTTGGTCAATTCGACACTCCTGGAATATTCAAACAACGGATCCGCATCTTTTGAGGCTGCCTTGAACAGTTTTCCAGACAAGGTATTGATGTCTGTCATAATAGTGCCATCACCCAGATTAGCCCACACATAGCACTGGTAGTTTCCTCTCTGGACCTCAAAAATCTGTTTCTTGTAGAACTCATGCTCGGTAATGCGGGTACGGCAAAGCAAGCCTTCCTGAGGTCCGAATATCCATATATCCGCATATAAAGCCTTGCCTTCCAGAAGGCTGCAATCAACGGCCAAAATCTTTGGGCAAGCCTCCCTGTCTTCCCAGATATTACATCCTGAGAAGACAAGAGGCATCGCCGAGAATAATATCAACAAGATTTTCTTCATCAGAAACTAACAGAATATTCCGGGGTATCCGTCAGACTTTCCACGGAAGCATCCACCGTTATGGTCTTGAGTACAATCTTGCTTTCCGGATCATCCGTTCCCGGGCCGGTAATGGTAAAGTTGTAGGAATAGCAGGTATTTCTCTTTACTCCCTTGTGACCGATCGAAGAATCCCATCCGTATCCCGGCTGGTTGATGTCAACAGGGTAATAGTAAACGGTTCCACCCAGATTCGCCTCAAGGACCAGACGGGTGAACCTGTTTGTAGAAGTCTCCGTATCCATCAGGTTCTCATAGCAGTAGAAATGATGGACAGTTGTATACCCTTCATCTCCGACAAGGCCTGGAACACCTTCGGCGAACAAAGCGGTCATCTGACATCCGGCATAGTCATCTGCAGAATATCCCCTTGAATTGAAGAGGACCTTTGAGGATGGATCCTCCCCCATATAGGTCTTGGCTCCGGAAATATTTGTCAGATAGATTCTCACGTTCCTAAGTTTGATTCCCTCGTAAGGACCACCTGCGAAATTGGTCTTGATGCCCTTGACCATAACCTTGGCAACAAGCTTCTTAAGCACGACACTCACGACCTGGTCTTCCTGCAGGTTGACCGTTGTTTTGGCTGCCATCGTGAAATTACCCAGCGTCTCTTTCTGGAGAGATACCGCCAGATTGAGGAAGGCATCTTCCCTGACAATTCCTGCCCAGGATGTCTCTTTCGCGTTAGCCACTACATAGATTGCCTTGTTTCCGACCGTGGCGTTTATAGGAAGGTTTGACAGGTTCATTCCTCCCACATCATTCACGCTGAAGTGCTTGTATGCCTCCAAGGCTCCCCCTTCCCTGAAAACAAAGACATCGATGATCTTTACTGAATCCAGCCATTTGTTTTCTCCGTGTTTCGGGTCAGTATTCTTGGTTACGATTTCACAAGGAGAAACAGACAGGTGGATTGTTGCCTTCTCCTGAGATTCAGCCTCTTTTACAGCTGCGTCCTTGTTGCAGGCGGCTAAGGCCAGTGCTATCAGAGCCGCACAAAAAAGTTTTTTGATCATAATAGTTGAATATTTGAGTTAAACGTTTATTTCAGTTGTTCAAGGAGTCTTTCCATTTCGGGATCCAGGGAAGCACGGAACCTAAGGCGCGGATCCTCAGCGATTGCTGAACGGAAGTATTCCATTGCCTTCCTCTCATCTCCCAGTCTGCTGTAAACCAGTGCTGTCAGATAATTTGTCCTGGAGTTTCTCTCCAGTTCCCCAAGGACGCTCAGGGCAGATGCGTTATAGTCCATGCAGAGATATGCTATCGCTGTATTGATATCCGCATATGGCCGGAGCAGGCCGACGGCTTTCTTGAAGTCCCTGTCCATAAGAGAGCGGATTCCTTCCTTGTAAGCCTCGTCAGGCACAATTTCCGTTGAAATGGTGTCATATATTCTGCGATGCAGCCTGAAGGTGAAATCTATCCTTCTGAGAAGAGGATATAGTTTCTCTCTTATATACTTGAAATCAGCGCATTTGGAAAGAAGTTCCTCCCTTTTGTCTGGATCCCTCTCGCTGAATACGTCAAGGACCTGATCCTTGTTTCTGACATTGCTGTCCTGTATGATATGCTCTTTCAGAAGATCCCAGTTTTCCGGAATATGCTCCGTATGCATCCTGACCTTATTCTTTATCGCTGAAGAAAAATACTCCATGATAGACTCCGCCCTTTTATGGGAAAGATTCTGGTTTACCATGTAACTCCCGTCAGGAGAGCAGGATGCGCATATGATTACAGAGTCTGCTGTAAATCTTTTACTGACGGCCAGAGAATCAAATTCCCTGCGGATTCTCTCCAGCTCATCAGCGTTGTTTCCCAGAGTAGTATCTATAGTCCAGCTTCCCTTTTCAAATTCTATGAAAGCAAGGGTACTGGCCTCGACGTCACGCGCCAGGGTCTGCTTGCGGTAAACAGCAGAAGTGTCTGCCATTTGGGTAAGTGAACTTACATACCAGGTAAGCGTGTCCGGAGCATTGAACCTGTACAGGGTATTCCCGTATGAATGTACGCTCCCGGCAAAGCACATCCTGAGCCTACGCATATCCCTTGTTGCGGGTAGATCCTGTACATACCTGTATGTCAGTCCTCCTGAAGGATCCCGTAGTACCGTGTCCAGCCTGATACCAAGGCGGTCTATCGGATCCTTCACACACTTGCGGAACACTTCTTCCAGACGGTCTTTTCTCCGTCGGTTCAGGCGTACCAGGTAATGCTTTATGTAATAGTCGATTGCCTCTGGCTCGGTTACTCCGAATTCTCCTCTTGGCCTGTCCTCTATATTCCGCTGGGTAAAGTACTTTAAAAGCCCCAGATAACCGAATGCCTTAAGGAAATCCACACTGTCCGGGATTATTGAAGCAAAGTACTTGTTATATCTCTCATACCCTTTCAATTGCTCTGCCCGGTAAGCTGCTCCTGTCACGAATATCCTGTCCATCAGCATCGTATCCTCATCCATCATCAGTTTGGGTACAACCCTGAGCTGTCTGTCTTTGGCCAGAAGTTCGCGGCTCACCCTCATATCGAAACTCAATCGTACCTTTCCTCCCCTCTCGGCAATGTTACGGTGCAAAGCCGTAACCGTAAGAGGCGAGAGCTTGCCCTGCGCCATAATTTCCCCTCCCGATTCCGTTACCTCGGCATTCAGCACAAGCTCTTCATCCTCTGCGGAAACGGTTGTGAGCCTATCCCTGTTTCCTTCCGTAAGAGACATATCCACATTTCCGGGGGCATCAGCAATGGTTACCCTCAGTCGACTCTGGTTGTCTCCCCTCAGACCGCTGCGGCATTCCATCAACACACACACTGTCAAAAGCCCCAAGGCAACGGTCCCCACAAACCGTATTACAACACTAACCTTATTCTTCATAATTATCAGAAAACGAACGATATACCCAAAAGCAGCCCGGCTGGCGCCACCACAAACTTCTCCTTCTTGCCTTCATTATGGCCGCAATGCGGGCAGGAATATTTTGTATAATTGGTCATCCCGATAAAGCCTCCCATACCCATTTCCAGGTTAATTCCCTTATCCAGCATAAGGGCATAGCCTCCTCCTATCTTTGCCCCGTAGGCATAGCCTTCATAGGCCTTATGCGTAAATAATCCTCCCCAGGCATACTTTGCCCAGTTTGCATAGCTGTACAGATACCAGCCGGAGTTCACAAACCACGGCCAGTATCTGGCACCGAAAGACAGTTCAATGCGGCGGAAATACTTCTGTTTTTCCCCGCTTCCAAATGTAAAAGGATTATATGCGGCTCCTGTCCTGAGGCTTATATGCCTGGATACCGGCATCGAGCCTTGGACATTGATCGTGCCCAGAGCCAGCCAGTCCGCCACATTTGTAGAAATTGAATAATTCTGTCCGCGCAAACCCGTGCAGGCAAACAGCAAGAACGCTGCAACCGCAACCGTACGCCGAATCATTTTTGATATGCGCTTCATAATCTGCCGCTAAAATTTCAACGGCAAAAATATCAGCGCCCCCTCCCGGGAACAAGCCAAACGGTAAAATTTACCCTGCTGGAATAAAAGTTTTTACGTTTACCGAAAGCGTAAACTTCAATCGACTGTCAGACAATAAGTTGCACTTGGGAAACTTTCCCTTCAAGAACATACCAGAGATAGCCTTTCACGTCTGAATATTCCATTTCTTTCAGTAGGTTCATATAGTTTCTGACCTGATGGCAATATGACTTGTCGCTCCTGGAGTCTTTTTCATACTCCCCGAACTTATAGTCAACGACAACTGCCCAATCTTTACCTTCTATCGGGAGTATCACTCTGTCTGGACGATAATTCCCCTTTCCGGATATTATGCTCCTTTCGGCATAAATCTTTTTCCCTTCATCGAACCAGCCATATTCCCGAACCTCACCAATCCTCCCAAGCACCTCTTTAACAAGCGATTCAGCATCATCGCCGAGGATGGAGCCAGGATTCTTGACAAGGAACTTCGATACGGCCCTGCCTACCTTTTCTTCTATGGAGCCTTCATCATTCCCCTCACAATCTATATATGAGAACAACTCGTGATATAAAACCCCTCTCCTTACAACGTCATCCTCATCGAGAACACTCCTGAGTTTAATCCTCGATGAATCTTTCATCAGCATTGAAGACTCTATATCACACTTGAAACCTGCGGGTTGAGGATAATGCTCCTCCAATGAAGTTTCCTCATCATTGCCAAGTATGTAATCAGTCACGGTTCCCCCGCTTTCCAAAGTCTCGGGACAAGCTTTAAACATCTTGCCCTCACCGCTGATCATAGGTAAAATCTCGTTAAGGGCAGCTGAAATCCTTGATATGGATCCGTCGGTCTTGTTCTTGCTATCCTTAGCATATATATAAAGTCTTTCCTTAGCGCGGGTAAAAGTCACATATGCCAGATTAAGGTTATCCACGCTGCGCTCCATCAACTCGTTATAATAGTAATCCTGGTACAGGCTGTCTGCCATTTCCCTTGAAAAAGGAACGAGTAACGGACCGTCATATCCCAATTCAGGCAAAGTGACCCAAACTTTCTCATTGCCCAGGATCTTGATCATCTCGTCTCTAAGATATGGTATAAAAACCACTTTGAACCCCAGCCCCTTGGCTTTATGCATGGTCATTATCTGAACAGCCTCGCTGGCGGACGGTTCAGGTATAAAGAGCTTATCCTTGGTCAAATCCCACCACTTGAGGAAATCCGGGATGCTGGTCCCGTTTACGGCAGAATAATCCAAGGTCCTGTCCAGAAATGCTTTGACAAAGGCAATGTCTCCTTCTTCCAGATCGTTGAAAAAAGTACGGAGCATCAGTTTGCACATCTGATAGAGCGTATTGCAAGACCTTATCCTATCCATGAACAACCTTCCGTCTTCAGATGAAGCATCGAGGAGACTGAGATTCTTAAGCTCGAAACCGTAGAGACGCCTGAGAACCTCCAGTCCTTTATCGTTAGGATTGACGATATTCTTCATTATCTCCACCAGGGTTGCAACCACTTTGTTTGAATCCAACTTCAGGCTTTCGCCAGAAACTATATTTATACCATTGTCCACCAGATAGTTCGCTACCTTACTGGCCTGAGCTTTCTTGTCCGTAAGGATGGCTATGTCATTATGGCTGTAGCCTCTGGATGAGGTCAGGTATTTGATTTTCCTTGCCAAATCCCACAGTATGAAATCCTCGCGGCTCAGTTTTGACGAGCTTTCATCAAAACCGCAAGAAATAACATGGACGACTCCTTTCTTTCCATTTGTTTCGTACTCTTGCTTAATATGCTGGGCTGATTCCCTGTAGATTTCTGCTATCGTGCCTGACAATGCTTTCTCTGCGCCGGTATATCTATCCAGGTTATCCATAAATCTGGATACCAGAGCTCCGGGCAAGGCCTCATCAGAGTGCTCAAACCACTTCTCCTTCTCAACGCCCGAGAAGAGGAAATTGTTGAATTCAACGATATTCTTCAGACTCCTGTGATTGACATTAAGCGGCTTCTTGTCATAATTATCCTTGAAATCCTCCTTTACCTTGTCCTTGAAAAGCTCCCACTTTCCGTCTCTGAAACGATAGATACTTTGTTTTACATCACCTACCAGCATAGATTCCATTGCAGAAGGAGAGCTGCTGACATTCCTTGACAAGCTTTCCTTAAGCAACGGACGGAAGTTCTTCCACTGAACCTCAGATGTATCCTGGAACTCATCCAGCAGATAGTGGTCAATCCAGACACCTATCTTCTCGTATACAAATGGTGTTTCACTTCCGTTTATAAGATCCGAAAGGATCTGAGGCGCCATACTCAGCAAGGTAAGCTGCTCCTTTTCCAGATAATCATCCAACTCTTTTGAAACATAACCGAGAAGGGATAATTCCTTGATGTTCTTATTTATCAGAAGCAGAGACCTGTATCTAGGGTAATGCTTGTCAAATAATGCTTTTATTCCTTGAAGATATCGCCCATAATGCTCGTTGATGGCATCTATATCTGCCTGTGTTCCTTTTTTCAGCAACAATCCGGATGGATCCGCCAGCCAGTCTGCCAAAACTGCAGGATATTTCCTGACGATCCTGCCTTTCTCTTCGCTGAAGAACCTGCTGCTGTCGGCCAACTCTCCCCGGATAAACTTCTTCACCGATGACTTTACCGCCAGACCATCCAAGACTCTGTCATTTGCATTGTCCTTCATTTCATTGAACAACTTGATGACAGGATCCACAAAACAAGACTGGAGATCCGCAATGCCCTTCTTCAACAGTTTTTCGAACCCATCAATGCCCAGGCTTTCAGAAGACGGTCTGTAATTCTGATATTCGGAATCCAGGACCCGACGGCAAATATCCATAAGACTATCTTTCCAGTTCCAGTTCTTGCCTTCTTCAATTCTGGAAAGGGAGATGTTCTCTACGGCTGAAAGCAATTCCCTGTTCGAATCCAGTTTAGAATACAGATTGTCCATCGCTGCTTCTATGGCAGGATTCTGGTCAAGGGTTGTGTCATAGGAGGAACTGCTTCCCATTTCCACCGCAAAAGCTTTCAGCACTCTCTGGAAAAAACTGTCTATAGTACTTACCCTGAACATTGTATAATCGTGGACAAGATGCTTGAGTATAGTATCTGATTGCTTCTTGTCCTCTTCGGAAAGATTCTGGTCCTCCCTTGAAATACCCTTAGCCCTCTCGTACAGCCGATTTATGATCCTGGTCTTCATCTCAAAAGTTGCCTTGTTGGTAAAGGTAACGGCCATGACGAACTTGTAGGCATCCTGATTTCCCCTTTTGAATTCCTCCAGAAGATAGTCAGAGAATTTCTCAGACAGTTTATATGTCTTGCCGCTTCCTGCAGAAGCGTCGTACACCAAAAGCTTGTTATTCATTCTTATTGCTCCTCCTGCAGTACTTGTTGAAGTCACATATGTCGCAATTATCCTTTACCTTCCGGCAAACCACCATCACAGAACCGGGAGTCTCCGCTTTTATCCTTATTTCCTTCAGTAAAGATGAGAGCCTTACAGAAAAAACATCCAACTGACTATCAGTTATCCTGATCGTCATAGGACCGCATTTTTCAATGACCGGCAACTGATATATTGAAAGATAGATATCGGAAGACTTGCCGTATTTCTGTCTATGCAAGAAGGCATATACGAACAGCTGGAACATAATGGAAGAATACTTATCCCGATGTACCTCGGTCCTGAACATGGATTCTAGCAGGACTTCAAAATCACTGTCTTCAAGTTCCTTGACCGGGAGATAGTGAGGTTGCGGGTTGCTCTTGAAATGCAATGCATCCAACGTAGCCAGAAGCCCTTTCCTGTCTTCAATTATCAAGAACTTCCCTGTCTTGTAATCACATATCCTGGGAATACCGCCAGCTTCCTCAAGTCTGTCCAGTTTACCTGTAAAGCAGGCGTTGGAAAAGGCCTCTCCCAAATCCACAGGTGCCGGGACCTCATTTCCAATCAGGGAATATGGAACTTTAGCCTTGGAGCAGTCAGCATCCAGGGTTTTGCGGACATAATGTTCAATGCTCTTCTTTATGACAAGATTCTGACCCTCGATCCGCTTGACCCTCATTTCCTTGTCAAAGGCCGCCTGAATGAGTTTATCCAGATAGTCTCCCTCCAATGCCCGTTTCTTTATCCTGGACATAACCTGCCCGTCAATATATAGGGTATTCCCCTTTCCGCCGGAATAATCATCATAGATATGTTCCATACAATAATGGAAGATACTTCCGAACGTACTTGCTTCCACCGCATCGGAAAGATCATCTTCTTTTTTGATTCTCAGCACATTTGAGAAAAAGAACTTCCTTTCGCAATCTATAAAGTTATTAAGGGAGGAGGCCGAAAAGAACCTGAGTGCGTCTTTTGTCAGATTATCTTGCCGAAGGTCTGAGAAGAAATTCCCGAGCAGAAGGCGGTCATCATCTGACAGGACAACAGGTGCTGTCAGAGGTTTGGTTGAAGAAGGTGTAGGGAAATCAAATTTCATCTCATTCAACGGTTCCTCAAAATCATATTTAAGTTGCTTGATGAAACGGCTTTCCTCCTTTGTCCTGAGCTTATCCGTATTAGCGGTGTCATATATCATATAAACTTCTGACGCCCTCTGTATAAGGCGATAGAAATTATACGCCGAAATACTGTTCTCATCTTCATAGGTAGGCATACCGAAGCCTTTGCGCAGAAAATATGGAAGACAGCTGCTCTTTTCTCCACTTGCGGGATATGTTCCTTCGTTGAAAGAAAGGAAAATTACCCTGTCAAAATCCAAAGCCCTGGTTTCCAGGGCACCCATAATCTGAAGTCCCTTCAAAGGCTCGCCTCTGAAAGGAACAGATGCAGACCTGACAGCAGACCTGATTATTGAATAAACGCTTCTTTCCTGAGAGAATTTGATACCACTGGCTGAAATACGGTCCAAGATTCCGAGAAAACTATTCAAAAACGATCTCTCAACAGAAGACAAATGAGCTGAAATCCCTTCACATATTCTGCGATAGTAACCGATAATGCCGGAAACAATGTCTGATGACCCGTTTTCAGCATACATATTGTCTTCTGGAGGCAAAAGTTTCAGGATTCCGGACAACGGACTATCTGAGTCCACCTCTAGTGGAGTATCACCTGAAAGCTCCCGGGCATCCAGCATATAGAGATTTGAACCCTGGATATGTTCCGTTGCCTTTGAAGCTGCCTGGGGATCGATCTCCTTGATGTAAGGGTGATTCAGAATTGATAAAAGAACTTCACCCGGAAGAAGCGAAATACCGTCTTTTGAATGGCGGGAACGCAAATGGAGATCAGCCAGGCTGAATACAAGGGAAGCTATCGATGTCGCCTTCAGTGGATAACCCATAGTGACATTGATATCCTCCCGGCCTATCATTTCAAGCAGAGGGAGAAGCAGTGTCTCGTCGGCAACCACCACAGCTGTTTCTATTTCTGCAACATTGTCTTTCTTTATGATATCCAGAAGTTTGGATGCAATCATGGCTTGCTCGGTAGAGCCGCTGGCGGGAATGATATTGAATTTGCAGCGGCCTTTTTTCCACCCGCCGTCTGGTCCAATGTTCCTGGAGCTATTGCTGAATACATCCACACACTTGGAAATCAAGTGAGAAGAACGATTATGCGCTGTACGGATCATATCCGAATAATAATCCCAGTAGAAAAGCCCTCCATGATTCTTGAAATAAGTCATCAGGCTCTTCTCGCATTGTGAGGGAGCGGAAAAGCCTATGAAAACAACCTGGCCCAGTTTCTCCAGCCTGCTGATAATAGGGTCTCCGGCTTTAGCCTGGGCAATGCTTTCCGCTACAATTCTGTACTGCATTCCGGAATAAGCTGCTCCTTTATTTCTCAGCGCATTTCTGAAAGAGTCATACAGAGGAAGCAGCATATCCCATAGAGTCAGGAACTTTCGCTGAATTATGTCTTTTTCTCCCAAACTGTCGCGGAACTCTCCGATTCTCTTCAGGGCCTCCAGCTGTGTCCTTTCGTTCAGATAGGATGTATCCAATTGCAAATCTTTGATATCCTTCAGATTCATGAACAACTGGCTGGCATCCACCATATATTGGTCAACATCGTTGAAGTCAGAGAGGATAATTTTGCCCCAAGACACGAAATCATCAATGCTTTCAGTCTTTATATCTTCCTTACGGACCCCTGCCTTAAGCTGGAAATCCGTTTGAAGAGCAGTATACGTCTGCCAGAGTTGGAAAACCAGTGTGAGGTCGTCCAGCACTTCAAGATCTGACAGATAGTCAAAAAGACTGTCTATCGTGAACACTTTCGGGGCAAACAGAGGTTTCTTCTTCTGATCTCCCAAATGCTTGAGGAAAAAGAGAGAAGACCTCCTGTTCGGGAAAATGAAGGTATAGTCATCCAAGTTATCGCTGACAAAAAGCGATGCGACCTGACTTAAAAACGCTTTTTCCATATTCGCAAAGGTATGCCCTGGGATTGACAATCTCCGTCAATCTTCCGGAAAGTTCAGTTTCTTGACCTTCTCGTGGTTGCCCACAACCCAGATGGTGTCCCCCTTCTCGATCATAACAGTTGAATTCGGGCGGAGGAAGACATCGGAATCCGATTTTTCCACTCCCACCAGAAGTACCCCGAACTGCTTGCGGAAGGCCGTGATGTTGGCGTTATGCCCTATGACAGGAGCACGGCTGCCAAGGGTAATCTGGAAAAGACGCATCTCGATAGTTTCCTCACTCGGAATTGTGGCTGGATCCTTATCTCTGTCCTTTGAGAGGGCCAGGAAGGCACCAAGCTGCTTGTCAGATCCCAGAATCAAAAGGGAATCAGAAGGATAGAAGACTTGTTCCTTATGGGGAAGGTTTATTATCCTGTTGCCTCGGATAAGCTGAATGACCAGTGCGCCTGTATCTTTTTTGCGGTGAACTTCACCGATGGTGCGGCCAGCCAGGTATGAATTCTGGCCCACGGTGCACTTTTCCATATGGATTTCGTTGGCCATCTCCCTCGGAACAACAAACCGCCGGCCACCCTCGCTGTCAAGATTAGTGAGGAAATTCTGCTCGATTCTGGAATAATAACCCTTTATCCTCTGCGACAATACAACGAACACTATTACCGTAGCACAAATCAGAATGATTACTCCGGTACTCTTGGTAAGGTAAAGGCTGGCGACAAAAGATATTGCCATAAAGGCGATTATAAACTTTATGGCCTTGAGGAAGAGAAGCGGGCCGCGGGCGAACTTGCCGTCTGCCCATATCTGGTCGTAAAGCCCCTCCTTGTCCTTGAGTTTAAGAAGGGCCCAGACGAACGGGGACATGGCGGAAATCGTCAGGATGAATAATATCACGCGGATCCAAAGCAAACCGGCGATCTCCGGATATAGAGATTTTACCAGATTGTTGAGGAACGGGTTGATGACCTTGGTAAAAAGTATGATTATGAAGGCCATCCAGGTAGTCAGGATAAATACCCTGCCAAGATAATTCTTAAGCAGTTTTTTCCATCTGGACTGTTGGTTGTAAGTATTCTTTCCGCTGCCCAGGCGGTCTATGACGTTTCGCCATCCTCCGGAGGAATGGCTGTATATGAAACCGAAGACCTTTTCTCCGCCCTTTGCCCAGTAAGGAGTAACGAAAGTAGTCAGTATGGATACCGTAACTATCACAGGATAAAGATAATCCGGGGTGGCTCCCATATTTTTGCCGAGAGAAGCGATGATATAGGAAAACTCACCGATCTGGCACATGCATAGTCCGGCCGGGAGCGCTATCTTAAGAGCCTGGCCGCTGAATAGGAAACCGATTGTGGCGGCAAGAGGTTTCACGATTATCACGGCTAGGGAAATCACCAGCACATGAGGCCAGTAATGAAGCAATATGGCCGGATCCACAAGCATACCCACAGACACGAAGAATATGGCACCGAAGAAGTCCTTGATAGGCCTGATCAGGCTTACGATCCTGTCCCTCTGAACAGTGCCGGACAGTATGCTTCCCATAACGAAAGCCCCGAGAGCCTCGGAGATATTCGCCTTAAGGGTAACAACAACCATAAAAAGGCAGAGCCCCAAAGAGACCACAATCAGGGTTTCGTCGCTCATCAGCTTACGAAGTTTCTTGTAAATAGTTGGGATAAAGTATATTCCTCCCGTAAACCAGAGCAGGAGGAATACCGTTATACCCAATATCTTAGTGGCAAGCTCCACCCCGTTGAAAGTCTTGCTTATCACAAATGTCGGCAGAAGCACCAGAAGAAGAATCGCTACGATATCCTCACAGATCAAGGCCCCGAGAACAAGTTGAGAGGACTTTTTCCCGCCTATTTTAAGATCGTCGAACGTCTTGATTATAATGGAAGTGGAAGAAATGGAAAGCATCGCTCCTACAAAGAGTGCGGTTATTGTCTCCCACCCGAATATCTTGGCTATCAGAAAGCCCATGCAAAACATAACCACCGCCTCCGAAAAGACTGTGGTGGCACCGGGGCCTCCCACTTTCTTCAGCTGCTTGAAACTGAACTCCAGGCCAAGGCCGAAAAGGAGGAAGATAACACCGATCTTTCCCCAGAACTCCACGCTGGCAACCTGGGTAGCTGTAGGTACCCATCCGATATATGGTCCTGTCAGGATTCCTGCCACAATGTAACCCAGGACAAGGGGCTGCTTCAGCGCCTTGAAAATAATCGTGACAACCCCTGCTACCACAAGTATCAGGGCAAGATCAAGAAGCATAGGATTAATGGCAGATGTCATCGCTATTCCGTATATCCAGGTCTTCCGAGCAGTTTGTAGAGATTGTTCTTGTAAACGTCAACCGCCGGCTGGTCAAACGGATTAACACCCAGCATGTAAGCGCTTATGGCACATGAGAATTCGAAGAAATAGAAAAGCTGTCCCATATTCCACTCGTCTATCTTTTCCATCTCTATGTAGATATTCGGAACGTTGCCGCTGGTATGTGCCAAACGGGTTCCCTTCTCTGCCATGAAGTTGATATCTTCCAGAGTCTTTCCGACAAGATAGTCCAGACCATCGAGGTTATCCGTAGATTTCGGAACATACACCTCAACCTCCTTGCTTCCTGCCAGGATGGAAGTCTCGAACATCGTCCTCTCTCCGTCCTGGATGTACTGCCCCACGGAATGAAGGTCCGTAGTAAAATCCAGAGTTGCCGGGAACAGGCCCTTGAGCTGTTTGCCTTCACTCTCCGCAAAGAGCTGCTTGAGCCACTCTCCCAGATACTTGAGCTTCGGATGGTAATTGACGAAGACCTCTATCTTTTTACCACAGCGGTACATTATGTTCCTCAGCGACGCATAAATCAGTGCAGGATTGTTCTCGTTCCTCTTCAAGAGGTTCTCCCGCGCCTCTGCCGCCCCTCCAAGGAAACTCTCTATGTCAAAGCCGGCAACCGCGATAGGCAAAAGACCTACCGCCGTTAGAACAGAATAACGGCCACCCACATTGGAAGGCACTGAAAGGGAAGTATATCCGTATTTCTCGCTCATGGCCCTGAGAGCACCGTTACGCTCGTCGGTGACAGTTACTATCCTCCTTCTTGTATCCTCTGCACCAAACCTTTTAAGCATATCCATCCTGAGGATTCTGAAAGCCAGGGCAGGCTCGATTGTCGTCCCCGATTTTGATATGACTATCAAGCCGTATGACTTTTTCTTAAGATAGCCCAGAAGATCAGACATATAATCCTCTGAAAGGGAATATCCCGCAAATACAATATGAGGGGAATTCCTCTCTCCTGCACTTGCGAAGCTATGCGAAAAAGCCTCAAGGGCACATTTTGCTCCAAGGAAGGATCCTCCGATCCCCACAACCACAACCACATCCATGGTTCCCAGCCAGCGGCTGGCGATCAGGCGGCAGTCAGCCAGCAGGCGCTGCGGAGTCTTGACAGGAAGGTCCAGCCATCCCGTCATGTTTCCACCGGGGCCGTTTCCGGATATGAGTGTATCATATGCACTCATGGCGCTTCCCATAGCGCTCTTGAAATCGTCAGGCCCTATGAAGGGCTCAATCATCTCGGTATGAAGTTTCAGCATAAGCCAAAAATTTTCTAATAAAGTTTCTCGCTCAGTCTCTTGAACACGTAAGCCGGATATTTTTCCTCATAGAGGATTTCATATACCGCCTCGGCGATTGGCATTTCCACCCTGTATTTCTTGTTGATGCGGTTTATGGCATCACTTGCGTAATAGCCTTCCGCCACCATATTCATCTCCACCTGTGCATTCTTCACCGAATAGCCTTTTCCTATCATGCTGCCGAAAGTTCGGTTGCGGCTGAACTGGCTGTAACCGGTAACCAGAAGGTCTCCAAGATAAGGAGAAGTCAGCACGTTGCGTTTCTTGTCAGGATGGGAGGCGTCCAGGAATTCAGTCATTTCCTTGAAAGAACTGGTCATCAGCACTGAAAGGAAATTATCTCCGTAACCAAGCCCGTGAGCTATTCCCGCGGCTATGGCGTAGATGTTCTTCAAGGCGGCGGCATACTCAACTCCGTAAATATCCGTTCCCGGCATTGTCCGCACATAATCGCACTCGAAGAAATCACAAAGAGCCTTGGCATTAGAGATATGCTTGCTGGTAAATGTCAGATATGAAAGCCTCTCCATTCCCACTTCCTCAGCGTGGCATGGACCGCTGACTACTCCTATCCTGTCATAAGGGATGCCGTGAACCTGATTAAAGTACTCAGCTATAGTCCTGTCGCCGACAAAGCCCTTAATGGCGGAGATAACGAACTTGTCATCCAGAGAAACCGTCAGCCTATCCATCACTCCGAGGAAATAGGCGCTCGGAATGCAGAATACCAGCACATCCGCACTGCTTACCACAGCATTGATGTCCGTTGACATGAACAGGCGGTCCGGCTCGAGGATCACGGAGCTCAGATAGACTTTGTTACGGTGATTCTTCATCACCCGGTCTATATTCTTCTGGTCCCTTATGAACCAGGAGATTTTCGTCTGATGGTTCATAAGAAGCTTCACCAAAGCCGTAGCCCAGCTGCCACTACCAACCATAGCGAATTTGAGATTTCTTTTTCCTAAAATCGTGTCCATATACTAAGTTTTGTTTTCTTCCGCAAAAACACTGGCCTGGGCAAAAGCCAGAGCGTCACACCTCTCGTTTTCAGGATGCCCCGCATGCCCTTTCAACCAGTGGAAGTGGAGGTCGAAACCATAGCTGGCCTCTACGTATTCCCGCCAGAGATCCTCGTTCTTCTTTTTTTTGAACCCGTTGAGAATCCATCCATCAAGCCACCCCTCCTCTATGGCCTTGACCACATAGGAGGAATCTGACCAGATATGGACAGTGGCATTCTTCCACTTGATGGCCTTCAGACCTTCTATTACGGCTGTCAGTTCCATACGGTTATTCGTGGTAAGGGCCTCCCCGCCGCTCAGTTCCTTGCGCAGATCTCCGCATACCAGAACGACGCCCCAACCGCCAGGACCGGGATTTCCGCGGGAAGACCCGTCGGTGTAAAGGTATATCGGAGGGCGTTTTTCTGGCATATTATTCTGTTTCAGCCTCCGGAGCCTGATTCTTGCGTTCGTCGTTTCCTGGGATCTGGGCTGTCATCGGGTCGGAGTGTATCTCCTTGTAATGCTCACGGTTACGATAAACGTCTATAGCCAAGTATATTGCAAACAGCATAGAACGCGGATTGGCCTTGTTCTGGCCGGCAATGTCAAATGCCGTTCCGTGATCCGGGGATGTCCTTACGACAGGAAGTCCTGCAGTATAGTTTACTCCGGAATCGAAGCTCAGCGTCTTGAAAGGTATCAGACCCTGGTCATGGTACATAGTAAGCACGGCGTCGTACTTGCTCTGAAGAGTGGCTGCAAAGAAACCGTCCGGAGGGAAAGGCCCGAAGGTGTCTATACCTTCAGCGTTAGCCTCCTTGATGGCCGGGATTATTATGTTCTGCTCTTCGTCGCCGAGAAGTCCCCTGTCCCCGGCATGAGGGTTCAGGCCCAGAACTGCTATCTTAGGCCGCTCGGTGCGGAAATCTTCCTTGAGTGAATTGTTCATCAGCCTGAGTTTGCTCATAATAAGCTCCTTGGAGATTGAGGAAGACACATCCTTTAGTGGAATATGCATTGTCACCACACCTACCCTAAGAGTCTCAGAGCACATGAACATCAGTCCGTCCTTTGCCCCGAAAGTCTCAATCAGATATCCTGTATGTCCGGCATACTTGAAATGCTCCAGCGTAACTCCCTTCTTGCTGAAAGGAGCTGTAACAATGGCATCTATGTAACCTGCCTTAGCTTCCTGAACAGCTTTTTCCAAGGAAGCGATAGCAGCCTTGGCGCTCTCGTGGGTGAGTTTGCCCGGTTCAATGGGAAGATCATCTCCCACACAGTTGACGATATTCACCCTTTTTGGATGGGCATCCTTCGCGGAGGATATCAGATTAGTGTTAATGTTTTCTGTTTCAGGTATTTGCTTACGATAATATCCGAAAGCCTTAGAGGAGCCGTAAACCACCGGAGTAAAAAGTTCCAGCACATTGGCATTGGAAAGAGCCTTGATAATAACCTCATAGCCGATTCCGTTGCTGTCTCCCTGCGTAATTCCGATTACAAGTTTCTGTTTCATAATAGAGTGCAATTTACAAAAAATGCTTGTAAATTTGCAAAGACAGAAACACTATAAGTATGGACATTCTGGATACCGACATAAAATATCTTCCCGGCATAGGCCCCAAGCGCGCAGATTTGCTCGCCAAGGAAATCGGTGTCCATACCTACAGGGACATGCTCTACTATTTCCCGTTCCGTTGGATAGACAAGAGCAAGGTGTATCCCATCAGCGAAATAGTCGCCACTCAGGATCTTGAAAACGAGGATTCTCCTTCTGCCGCATATGTCCAGATAAGAGGCATAATCACCCGTATGGAAATGGTGGGCGCGGTAAAAGGAAAGGCAGTCAGGGGGAAGACAAGGCTAGTGGCCACGATAAAGGATGCCACGGGCAGCATTGAACTTGTCTTTTTCAGTGGTCTTAAATGGATTACAGACAAGCTCAAACAGGGAGAGGAATACATAGCCTTCGGAAAACCAAGTGTCTTCAACGGCCGTGTCAACCTAGTCCATCCAGAGATATATCCCCCTTCACAGGCAGTTACCTACGGAGCCGGTTCAATGGCCGGCATCTATTCGACTACAGAAAGGATGAAAAGTGGCGGTTTCGGAATCAAAGCCATCACCAAAGTTGAAAGCATCCTTCTGGAAAAGGTCAGCGGCCACATAAAGGAAACCTTGCCTAAACACCTTATAGAAAGCAAGCGCCTCTGCTCACTTGAAAAAGCTCTGAGAAACATACATTTCCCATCTGATAACCAAGCCCTTGAAGAGGCACAGAGAAGGCTCAAGTTCGAGGAACTTTTCTACCTTCAGCTCAGCCTTCTGAAGCAGAAAAACGCCCGTTTGAGCAAGGGCAGCGGAATCATGATGAACAGGGTCGGCGATAATTTCAACCGCTGCTACCAATCTTTGCCATACCCTCTTACTGGCGCACAGAAGCGTGTCATCAAGGAAATGCGGGAAGATATGCGCAGCGGAAAGCAGATGAACCGTCTCCTTCAGGGAGACGTGGGAAGCGGCAAGACTCTGGTAGCCGTCCTGCTGGCTCTCATTGCGGTGGACAACGGCTATCAGGCCTGCATAATGGCACCTACCGAAGTCCTTGCCCAGCAACATCTTGCAAGTATCTCAAAATTCCTCAAATCCACTTCTGTTTCTATCGCCCTCCTTACGGGAAGCACCAAGGCTAAGGACAGGAAAAAGATTCTCAGCGATCTTGAAGAAGGAACTCTCAACATAATCGTCGGCACACATGCTCTCATTGAGGACAGGGTGAAGTTCCACGCCCTGGGGCTTGCCATTATAGACGAGCAGCACCGCTTCGGAGTGGATCAGCGAAGCCGGCTGTGGAGCAAGAACGATGAATCTCAGACTGAGAGACTTGCCCCGCATATAATGGTGATGACTGCCACCCCTATTCCAAGGACTCTAGCCATGACACTCTACGGAGACCTGGACGTCAGCGTGATAGACGAGATGCCTCCTGGACGCACACCTGTGGTGACATCACACGCCTGGGAAAGCCAAAGACGTCAGGTATTCAACTTCATGAGGGCGCAGATAGATGAAGGCCGTCAGGTCTTTGTTGTCTACCCTTTGATCAAGGAAAGCGAGAAGATGGACTACGAAAACCTCGAGGCCGGATATATGCGAATCATCGAGGAATTCAAGACTCCACAGTACATAACCGCTGTGGTCCACGGTAAGATGAAGCCTGAGGACAAGGCCATAGACATGAACCTTTTCGCATCAGGCAAGGCTCACATACTGGTAGCTACCAGTGTGATAGAGGTTGGAGTGGATGTACCTAACGCTTCCGTCATGGTGATAGAGAGTGCTGAGCGGTTCGGCCTGAGCCAGCTCCACCAGCTTCGCGGAAGAGTGGGAAGGGGCGCCGCCAGGAGCTACTGCATACTTATGAGCGGCTACAAACTGAGCAAGGAAAGCCGCAAGCGTCTTGAACTCATGTGCAAGACCACCGACGGCTTCATACTGGCTGAAGAAGATATGAAGATGAGAGGTCCCGGTGATCTTGAGGGCACATCGCAGAGCGGCCTTGCTATAGATCTTCATATAGCCTCCCTCTACCGGGACGGAAGATTCCTAGATATGGCTCGCCGCACCGCGCTGGAAATCCTGGACAAGGACCCGCTGCTTGAAAAGCCGGAAAACAAGCTGCTTGAAATCCAATTAAGGATCCTCCGCAAACAAGGGAAGGATATCAAAGACTACTCGGCGATTTCCTGATGCTTTTTTATTAAATTTGTAGGTTAGGAGAAATAAAACTTAAAATAAGATATGGATACCAAAGAGAAATTCGTCATCACTGTTGCCCGCGAAATCGGTTCCGGCGGAAGAACTATCGGGCGCAAACTGGCCGCCAAACTAGGCGTACGTTATTCAGACAAGGAACTCATCCGCAACCTCAGGGAGAAATTCGACCTGACAACCTATTCAATCGAAAAACTCAAAGGAGAAAAGAAAAGCTGGTTTGCAGAGTTTATCCAGATGGTTGCTCCTGTGCCTAAGGTCGGAATGATTATGGACACGGACAGTAAGTTTATGCAGAATCTTCGTTCAGATGTCACTACAAATGACATCTACAAAGCTGAATCTGAGATACTTAACGCCATCGCCGATGAGGGTTCATGCGTTATAGCCGGAAGAAGCGGATTCTTTGTGCTGAAAAACCATCCTAACAAGCTGGACGTGTTCATCACCGCATCAAGGGAAAACCGTATCAAAAGAATCGTGAGAAAACAGCATCTTACAGAAACCGAAGCAGAGACCATAATGGATTCCATCGACGAGTCCAGAGACAACTACGTTAAGCGTTTCACAGGAAATAGCCGCTATGACTCCCGAAACTATGACCTGGTGATCAATTCCGACGACCATACAGAAGAAGAAATCGTAGATATCATACTTGCATACATTAAGTAAAAATGTCCTATACCGCTAATCTCGACCCCCATTGCCTGTCAATCCTCCAGGAATACAAGGACAAACATCCACAATTCGAGGAGGCTGAATCAAAGGTGATCTCGCTTCTGAAACATACTTTCAAGGATGCGGGACTTCACGTGGCAAGCGTAGAATCCAGAATCAAGACAGAACGCTCACTTGCCGGGAAACTGGAAAGGAAAGGCCAGAAATACAAGAGCCTGGCAGACATAACCGATGTTCTGGGCATAAGGGTCATAACCTACTACATAGATGACGTGGACAAGATTGCAACTGCAATCGAGAGAATGTTCGAGGTTGACTGGGAAAACTCCATCGACAAGCGCAAAATACACACCATAGACAGTTTCGGATATGTTTCCCTGCACTATGTCTGCTCCATGGAAGGGTTCCCTTACAGGTTTGAAGTCCAGATGCGTACGGTTCTTCAGCACGCATGGGCCAACCTGGACCACGACACAGGCTACAAGTCAGGAGTTGAGATTCCGAAAAGGTATTTGAGGTCTATGAGCCGGCTGGCGGGAATGCTGGAATTGATAGACGAAGAATTCAGCAAGATCCGTTCTGAGCTTACAGACTACAGAAGGAAAATTCAGAAACTGGTTTCATCAGGAAATCTGGACGAGGTTCCGCTTGACCTTGACTCATTCCGCAGTTTCCTCGAACTGGAACCGTTCAAGCAGATAAACAAGAAGATTGCTGCCGTAAACCAAGCCGAGATACAGGAAGTTTCCCTCCTGCCTTATCTTGCGGTATTCAAAGGCATTGGCTGCAATACACTGGGAGATATCCAAAACATTATAAACACAAGTTTTGAAGGAGCTTACCAGATTGCCTGCTACCAGATGGGCCTGACCGACCTCGATATCGTTTCATCTTCCGTAGGCCCGCAGAATCTCTGCATAGCATACATTTTGAAGAAGGGATGGGGAAAGGGCGGAGTCCGCTATTTCTTCGACCTTCTCGACGGCAAGAAGAAGAGCAACGAGACCGTAGCTGAAATTATTGTTGAACAGGCAAAGGAAATGCCTTTCATGAATCAGTAGAAATGGCAAATAAACCTATTGACACCCAACTACTTGACAACGCGATAGCATTCGCCGTGAAAGCCCATTCGGGAACCGAGAGAAGAGGTAAGGGTTTCCCTTATATCGTGCATCCTATGGAGGCCCTGGAAATCGTGGCGACTATGACGTCCGACCAGGAACTTTTGGCAGCAGCCGTCCTTCACGATACCGTGGAAGACACCTCCGTGACCATCGATCAGATCAGGAGGGAGTTCGGAGACAGGATAGCATCCATCGTCGATGCGGAAAGCGACAAGGGAATCGAAGGGAGAAGTGAAGATGACAGCTGGTATGACCGCAAACAAGGTGCGATAGACCGTCTGGCAAAAGCGTCCCGGGACACCAAGATGGTGGCTTTGGGAGACAAACTATCCAATATGAGAGCTATAGCCAGAGACTACAGTCTCATGGGAGACAAGCTTTGGGAGATTTTCCACGTAACAGACAAAAAAGACCACGAATGGCATTACAGGGGGCTGGCAGACTCTCTTAGAGAACTGCAAGACACCTTTGCTTTCAAGGAATTCGAGTCCCTCATCAACCAAGTATTCAAATGAAGCCGATCAAGATTTCCCTCAGTGATTATGTTCTCTCGGGAGGTGGTGCCAACGGAGAGAGCTATGACCACAAGACAGACCCTTCTGTGATGCTGAAACTTTACTTCCCCGGCATGATAGAACAGCCTCTGAACGAAATGCTGCTTGCCAGGAAAGTATATAACCTTGGCATACCTACCCCAAAGCCAGGAGATTATGTCATTACCGAAGACGGGCGCTATGGTATCCGCTTCCACAGGATAGAAGGTAAGGTTTCATATTCAAAGGCAACCAGCCTGCATCCTGAAAAGGTGGAGCAATATGCCTCGGAGTTCGCCGGTATGTGCCTGGACCTGCACTCGATGCATATAGATACATCGCTGTTTGAAAGCGTAAAGAAACGCTACTTCAAGCTTCTGGAAGATAACCCGTTCTTCACTCCAAAAGAAAAGGACAAGATAGGAAAGTTCATCGCTGACACTCCTGACGAAGACACCCCTATCCACGGAGACCTTCAGTACAGCAATGCCATCTTCGCAGGAGACAAACGTTATTTCATAGACTTGGGAGACTTCAGCTGGGGGAACCACCTGTTTGACGTTGCAATGGTATATCTTTGCTGCTATCTCAGCGATCCTGCATTCATACTGGAAACCTACCATCTGCAGAAACCTTTGGCAATGAAGTTCTGGGACTGCTTTGCACCGGTTTATTTCGGCTCCGGCGTTCCATTGAAAGATATCGAAGAAATGATTATGCCTTATGCCGGCCTCAAGACACTTATTATTGAAAGAGACACACGCCGGCCGATGCCAGAATTCAGGGCTGCACTAAAAAGCATATTATGAAAAGTAGAGAGAAAAAAAGGTCCGATTTCAAAAAGATAAAGGAAGCTGCTTCAGAAAGAGCAATGAAAAAGAAGTCTTTCTGGACAGGCTTGGTTCTGATTGCCTTTGCGGCAGTTTTCCTGGAAGCCATTTCCCTTCTCCAGGCGCACTATGCCGAGAAAGGAGTGAGGACCGAGGCTATAGCCAGGGCTGAAAGCCAGCTGAACTCAACCCGCAACAACATCCTGAATATTGTCAATCAGGTTGAAAGTGCAGTCAGGAACACCGTCTGGATAGCCCAGTGGTGCCTGGATGTTCCGGACAGCCTCCAAAACATCCCCAAGCTGATAGTCAACAACAACCCGATAGTAGCCGGCTCCACAATTGCCATCGTGCCGGGTTATTACAAAGACCGCCCTTTATTAGCGCCATACTCTGCCATCACAAACGGAGAGATAATGGACAAGACGCTGGCAACTCCAGAATACGACTACCCGTCAAAGGAATGGTTCACAAAACCGATAGAAAAGGAAAAGGACTACTGGTCAGAACCATACATAGACAGCGGAGGCGGAGAGATCCTGATGACCACATATTCCGTTCCTATCAGAGACAAGACCGGACGCATAGCAGCTGTCCTTACAGCGGACCTGGATCTGGAATGGCTTTCCACACTTGTTGAAGGCCTGAAAATCTACCCTAGCGCCTTCAGCACTGTAGTCAGCCGCTCCGGACAGATCATGGTCAGCCCGGCAGAAACCCTGGTGATGAAAACCAACATCAACGAATTTGCATCATCCGTCAAAGACTCCAATGACCTTAAGAAGCTCAACGCCGCAATGCTCAACAGAGAAAGCGGAAATATGCTGATCACGCACGAAGGCGAGAAGAACATGGTACTGTTCGGCCCTATAGACAGGACCGGCTGGGCTATCAACGTATTCATTCCTGAGAAGGAGATATTTGCCAACCTGGACAAGCTCAGCAGTTTCATAAGAATTCTCCAGCTGCTTGGACTCGTGCTTCTGTTCCTGATAATGAGAGCGGTAGCCAATAGCCAGATCCGTTTCAAGGCTATCAGCGACAGAAAAGAAAAGATGGAAAACGAGCTCCACATAGCCAGCAGGATCCAGATGTCCATGATTCCCAAGATATTTCCTCCGTTCCCTACAAGGAAAGACATAGACATGGCGGCAGACATTGTTCCAGCAAAGGAAGTTGGTGGAGACCTGTATGACTTCTTCATCCGCGACGAGAAGCTTTTCTTCTGCATCGGGGACGTATCAGGCAAGGGAGTGCCGGCCTCTATGGTAATGGCCGTGACACGCAGCCTCTTCCGCAGCGTGTCCACCCGGGAAGACAACCCAGCAGACATAGTTTCTTCCATCAACGACAGTATGTCTGACATGAATGAAAGCAACATGTTCGTAACCTTCTTCTGCGGAGTGCTCAATCTGTCTGACGGGATCCTGAAGTACTGCAACGCAGGCCATAACGCTCCTCTTATACTCACTGACAGAATTGAGTGCCTCAATGTTGTACCTAACCTGCCTATAGGAGTTCTCAAAGGTATGGGCTACCAGCAGCAGGAAACTTCTCTGAAATACGATGACGCCATCTTCCTCTACACAGACGGCATAACCGAAGCCGAGAACCTCAAGCACGAACAGTTCGGCCTGAACCGGCTCAAGAACACCCTCTCAGGCAGGAAAGCCTCAATTGAACATCTCAAGAATGTACAGACGGCTGTGTCAAAGTTTGTGGACGGAGCACCTCAGAGCGATGACATGACTATGCTGTTCATCCATTACCTCGCCAAGTCTCACGACCTCTCTGACAGTTCATACAGCCTTCGCATCACCAATGACATACAGCAGATACGCAAGCTTTCCGAATTTATAGACAGAATCGCTGATGACAAAAAAATCTCCTCCCAGCTCCACTCCAGCATAAATCTTGCAGTGGAAGAAGCCGTGACCAACGTAATATGTTATGCGTATGGAGAAAAGAAGAACATGCCTATAGACATAAACGTGTTCGTCCGTGAGGGAGAGATAAAATTTGACATCGAAGACTCCGGCAAACCTTTCGACCCTACGGCAGCACCTAAGGCCAACACCGCCTCAGATGCTGACCAGCGCCAGGTAGGAGGCTTGGGAATACATTTGTTCAAAAACATAATGGACAGCGTAAACTATTCATACAGAGACGGCAAAAACATATTGTCATTGACAAAGCGCTTTATCTGAAAACCAAAGGGTAAAGGCTCATTTAAATGAAACAAAAACAAAAGAAATAAAACATGAAGATCAACACCAAAAGACAAGAAGGCATCGTGACCGCCGAACTCGTCGGCAGACTTGATACCCCCGCATCACAGGAAGTGGGAAACGACCTGCTGGTCCTTCAGAACGATGCAGACAAAACCATTATTCTTGACTGCACAGCCTTGGAATACATCTCATCTTCAGGATTGAGGCTTTTTCTCACTCTCAGGAAAGCCGCCAGCCAGAAAGGCGGCAAAGTCATTGTGAAAAACATAAATGACGACATCCGAAGCGTCTTTATGATGACAGGCTTTTTGAACCTGTTTGAGATTATCTGACGCACAAAGTCTCTGCACAAAAAGAAGGGATGAAAAAAAGGGGTGACCAGTAATTTGGCCACCCCCTTTCTGTTCCTGGAGTCACTCCAGATAGCGCTCCTACTTGACCTCTATCATCCTGTGCTCTTCTGTCTTAGGCTCCTTCACAATCTTAGGGAGATGAACATTCAGAACGCCGTTCTCCATCTTCGCCTCAATCTTCTCCCTATCCACGTCGTCAGGCAGAACCAGACTCTGGTGGAACTTCTCGTAAGAGAATTCACGCCTCAGGAACCTACCCTTCTTTCCTCCCTCTTTCTCTTTGTTCTCGGTCTTCTTCTCCATATTGATTACAAGGTTACCCTCGCTGTCGAGCTGAATCTTGAAGTCCTCCTTTGAGAGGCCTGGAGCCGCAAGTTCAAGTTCGTACTCTTTTTCATTTTCAATTACATTGATGGCAGGAGCCGTATAATTTGTCCTTTCCATCCAGCTGTTGTCGAAGAAATCATTGAATATCTCTGGCAGCCAGCTATTTGAAGTTCTTCTTACAGGTAGCATAATACAACAGTTTTTAATGTTCAGCCGTCCGGTCTGCAATCCTGAACCCAACCATCTGCAAACCTTCTTCGCTGATCCGTCATTCAGACAGACACCTTGGATTCTGCAAACCCGGTGCCAGTTCCCAAAAAACTCAAAAAAGCCTTTCCAAAACCTAAAAACCTGAAAAAAAGGCACAAACAACTGCTAAAAAGTCATTCTCCAACCTTAAAAGAAGACTTTTTGGCAAACCAAAGCCCTAAAATCCTTAAATTCGCTCCCCGAAACGAAAAAGCTATTACAATGAACATTGTTTTATTTGCACGCAATTCCTTAAAAGCATCGCTGAGAACCTTTACGGCAGCTATGATGGCTGCTCTTGCCTTGACTTCCTGCAGCAAGAGCGAGAAGAACATTCCAGTTGAGCAGATTGAGATAAGGCCCAACAGCATAGAAATGTTCAAGGACCAGAGCATTTCCGTAAACATAACCACCCTGCCCGAAAACGCCACCAACGCTTCTGACCTCCAAGTAACTACCGGTACACCAGCAGTGGCCTCATACGAAAACGGCAAGGTAACAGGAGTATCTGCCGGAAGCACCACCCTAACAGCCATCTGCGGAGCCGTAAAGCAGACCGCCACCATAAAGGTCTATTGGACAATGTCCAGGAACGGAACCTCCCGCCCTATCAAACAGACCTCCGGCTTCAAGTACTTCATGGGCTCACCACAAGTTGACTCCTACGATGTGGATTTCTCTGACGGCTCAGAGCATTTCAGAATATGGATACCAGCCAAACTGCTGGGCAAGACCATAGACATCTCCAAGCCTCTTCCTGCGCTTACAGAAGACTGGGATTCATGCTTCCTGGATTACAGAAGCAACGACTACCAAAACGACTGTACCATCTTCATGCAGGCAGATTCCAATCCTATAATCAGAAACAGCGACTGGGACATACTCCCGCTGACACCTTCAGGCACATTCTCACTGAACCTGATCCCGTCCAAAGGCTATGTGGCAGACATAGACATCAGGCTCAGCAACGGCCACACCTGGAAGCTCCACTACGAAGGCCCCATAGCCACAGAAGAACGGGGAGAAAAGAGCTAATCCTCCCGCACAATCCAGGAATTGTAAAAAATGAGGGGAATATAGTCAAACTTCTGACTTCCTCAAGATCAAAGGCTTCCCCAAAGCACCACCGCCTACTTGTACTTCTGGAAGTTATACTTTTCTCTCAGCGATGCCTTCACCTCTTCATCCTGGTGAGTGAAATACCCTTTCCACCCAGGGCAGAAATTGATATGCCATCTCCAGAACCTTCCCATCAAAGACTTAGGGTTCCTGTCATACTTTGCCCTGAACGGACAGGTTTCACAACGATACTGTTTTGCCATAATTGTTATTATTTATCAATTCCTATTTAAATAATCCTTGTAAAGTTTCCAGGCCTGTCGAATGGATTCTTCACTGACGTGAACGTCATGCTTGAAAAAATCCGCCTGGCTGCCTGGTTTGAACGGAGCCCAGTTGCCGCAGATGATGCCGTCACGGGCGATGACAGGCTGGAAGATGCCGCTGTTGTTGTGGGCCTTGTGGCGATGTTCCTGAGGCAGGACTATGTCTCTGCTTTTGTAGCCAATCAGATATTCATCATATGGAGGAATCAGAAGATATTTGCCTTGGCGGAAACCTCGAGTGCGGCAGTTGTCGGTGAAGAAGAAAACACGGCCATTAAGATGCTCTTTGCGGATTGAAGTGTTAAGGAGTTCTATGCCCCTTCTGCAATCGCTGACATTAAGGCCGGACCACCAGACAAAGTCCTCGAGAGTGGCCGGCTGGCGGCTCTGGAAGTACTTGCGGGTAAGATTCATAAGGGCCTCGTCCCTGTCGGTTTTGAACTTTCGGGGGCCTACTTTATTTGATACCAGAGCGTATGTGGCCTTCAAAGGGAGGAGGTCTCCGCTGCAGAGAGTGCCGGTAAACTCAGCCATACGGATGTGGTAGGATAGCCTGTGGTCATCCATATTTATACCTTTCTCTTTCAGGGCCTGTTTGAAGTCTTCTTTGGTTGCGCTTCCTTTGTCCGATGCTGTTCTTGAGAGAATATCTCTGATTTTTGCCTGTTCTTTAGCCGGGATGGAGATCTTGTTGCTGGCCATCCAGCCTTTGGTGACGGCGATGGCCTTGGGAGAGCAAAGGTCCAGCATCCACCAGTAATCTTGTGCACTCACCAGCTGCCAGGTGCCCCTCATAAGGTGAAGGCGGATGATGCTTCCGCTGTCGAACGCTTGCTTGAATGCCTTGGCGGAAGGCTTTGTTGTGCGCATGGCTACAGCCCAGCGCATCATGCGGTATTCCTGTGCCTGAATAGCGCACAAATGGCTTACGACCTCAGCCGGATCGGTGAACTGAGGCGCCGCAAGCTGCTGGTTGAGAAGTCGCAAGGCAACAGGGTTCATGTCTCGGGATCAGGGGCGTTACTTGTACGGCCACCAGGCGGGCTTGGTGTAGGCTCCCTGCTGCTCGAAAAGTTTGCGCTCGTCAGCAGAAGCCTGGCTGAAGAACACAGAGTCTGCGCGGTCTATGTAAAGGATGCCTTCCAGGTGGTCTGTCTCGTGCTGGAAGATGATGGCGGTATAGCCCCCTATCGTGTCGGTTTTATGAGTGCCGGAGTTGATGTCGTAGTAAGAGACAATGATGCTGTCTGAACGCGGAACAATGCCTCTGTAGTTTGGAACGGAAAGGCAGCCTTCCGGACCGGACTTGATGTTCTGGCTCAAATATGTGATGTGGACGTTGGCGTAAGGTTCAATGGGCTTGTCGTCTTTGTCATAGCGCATTACAGCAATCATCCTGAGGTTCAGGCCAACCTGCGGAGCGGAAATGCCCACTCCATCCTGGCTAGGGTCCTGGACAGTGGCAAGGAGGTTCCTGGCAAGAGTCCTGAATTCCTTGCTCTGAAGCTCCTCATCGGTGAAATCCCTGGATACTTTCCTGAGTATAAGGCTGTCAGACTTGTCGCCGATTACGGTAAGGTACATCACGGAATCCGATTGGTTCAGAATCACAAGTTCTTCCTGGGTGAAGGTCATTCCAGGTTTCCGGGTGTTGCTGGACTTGCAGGCAAAGGCTGCAGAAACCACAACGATTACTGCTATTAAGGATTTATATGTCATATCTTCTATTTGAACTTGAAGGTGTCCTTCAGGGTGACGGTGCGGTTGAAGACAGGAAGGTCTTCTGTACTGTCAGGATCCTTGAAGAAGTAGCCCGTGCGCTCAAACTGGACGGCGATGCCGGAGTTGTCCTCCAGGAGGGCTGGCTCGGCATAGGCCGTGATGATGTCCATTGAATGAGGGTTAAGGAAATCCTTGTAGTCTGAACCTTCCGGAATCTGGTCCATGTACTGCTCGGTGAACAGGCGGTCTACAAGCCTTACTTCCAACTTCTTGGCATGAGGGATGCTGACCCAGTGGATGGTACCCTTGACGCTTCTCCATTCGCCTGCTCCAGGCTTTGATGAAGGGTCATAGGTGCAGATGATCTTGGTTATGTTACCGTCTGCATCCTTTACTATGTCTTTGCACTTGATGATGTAGCCGTACTTCAGACGTACTTCTCCACCAGGCTGGAGACGGAAGTACTTCTTTGGAGGATTCTCCATAAAGTCTGCCCTCTCGATGTAAACATGGCCGGTGAAAGGAATCTTTCTCTTTGGACCATCCGGGAAAGCCGGGTTCATCGGAGCCTCTACCCAGTCTACCTGGCCTTCAGGCCATCCCTCGAGTTCCAGTTCAACAGGGTCAAGCACAGCCATATAGCGGTTGCTTCTCGCGTTCAGGTCTTCTCTTACACACCACTCCATCAGGGAGAGGTCTATTATATTGTCTCGCTTTGCAACGCCCACTTTCTCGGCGAACATCTTGATGCTCTCCGGAGTGTAGCCCCTTCTCCTGATGCCGCAGATGGTAGGCATACGAGGGTCGTCCCAACCACGGACATAGTTGTTCTTCACAAGCTCCAGGAGCTTTCTTTTACTCATTACCGTATATGTGAGGTTGAGCCTTGCGAACTCGTACTGATGACTAGGGAAGATTTCCAGATTCTCGATGAACCAGTCGTACAGAGGACGGTGGACATCAAACTCCAAAGTACAGATACTGTGGGTGATACCCTCTATGGAATCGCTCTGGCCGTGGGCGAAGTCGTACATCGGGTAGATGCACCACTTGGTGCCCGTACGGTGATGCGGAGCGTAGTTGATGCGGTACATTATAGGATCGCGGAATAGCATGTTCGGATGAGCCATGTCTATCTTGGCGCGGAGAACCTTCTCGCCTTCCTTGAACTTGCCGTCACGCATATCGCGGAAAAGGGCGAGGTTTTCCTCAACGCTGCGGTCGCGCCAAGGAGATGGGGTTCCAGGCTTCTGGACGGTTCCCCTGTTGAGGCGGATATCCTCCAGAGACTGGTCATCAACATATGCCAGACCTTTCTTTATCAGCAGTTCAGCCCAATCATAAAGCTGCTGGAAATAGTCAGAAGCATATCTTTCCTCAGCCCACTGGAAGCCAAGCCAGCGGATATCGTTCTTGATGGAATCCACATACTCAACGTCTTCCTTTGTAGGATTGGTGTCGTCGAAACGCAGATTGGTCTTGCCACCGTACTTCTTGGCCACACCGAAGTTCAGGCAGATGCTCTTTGCGTGCCCTATGTGCAGATAGCCGTTAGGCTCCGGAGGGAAACGGGTAAGTATGCTCTTGTGTTTTCCGCTTTTAAGGTCTTGCTCAATGATTTCCTCAATGAAGTTGAGGTTTTTTGCTTCTTCCATAATGATTTTCTATTGTGTTTTCACAAATAGCAAATATACTGATTTTATATTAAATTTGCCCTTATGATAAGATCAATGACAGGATATGGCAAGGGAGAATGCACCCTTGCAGACCACAGCAAGATAACCGTGGAGATTAAATCTCTCAACGGGAAAAACGCCGACATCAGTTTCAAGAGCCAGATTGTGCCCAAAGACAAGGAATTGGAAATCCGCAAGTTGCTTTCCAAGGAACTCGTAAGGGGCAGCATAGACTTCTCCCTGAATCTGGAACTCAAGAACCCGGCGGCAAACAAGCAGATAAACTCGGAGGCCGTCCTGGATCTTCTTCACCAGATAAAGGACATCCAGAAGACTGAGTCTCCGGATGCAGCGGCTCTCCCTCTTTCCGACTCATTCCTGATAGCGTCCATCATAAGGATGCCTGACGTGATGGAAACAAAGCAGTATGAGTTCAGCGATGAGGACTGGGGCAAGATAGACAAGGCTATTTCCCAGGCTATAAACAGGCTGAACGCCTATCGAGAGACTGAAGGAACTGCCCTTCTGGAAGATGTCCTTAAAAGAGTGATCAACATAATGAACTGCCTGGAAGAAGTCAAGGCCTTGGATGTCAAGAGAGTGCCGGCGATCAAAGAAAGGCTGCGCCAGAAGATAGACAACGCTGGCATAGAAGCCAATCCGGAAAGGCTGGAGCAGGAGATAGTTTTCTATGTGGAGAAACTGGACATCAACGAGGAAAAAGTCAGGCTTGCCCAGCATTGCAGGTATTTCATGGATACCATCCAGTCTGACCCTCTGGCAGGAAAGAAGCTAGGGTTCATAGTGCAGGAAATGGGAAGGGAAATTAACACCTTGGGCAGCAAGGCCAACGACGCCTCCATACAGGCTTTGGTGGTCAAGATGAAGGATGAACTTGAGAAAATACGCGAACAGAGCCTGAACATTTTGTAAAAGTCACCTGTTGGTGCAATTATTGCAGTCAAATTCAGGATTATGAAAATTATTCAGCGATACGGATTCATGGCCCTTCTGGGCCTCGCACTTGCCGGGTGCGCTACACCACAGGCAATGCTTTTCAATGTGGATGTGCTTCAGCCGAAGGCTTTTACCCTTGCAGTGGACGAGCAGCCTGTTGCAGTTGTTGCAACCTACAAGGACAAAAAAGCGGACAGTACCGCCACCGCGATACTTGCACTGGGAGCAGCCAGAAGCATTGAGACAAGCAACGCCCTTGAAGATGGATCAGTTGGCGCCTTTACCATTCCCCAGGATGAATATCCAGGATCTTCAGACAAGGAGTATATGGAGGGCCTTATGATGGCTACCGGAGGAGGCACACTAGTTTTGATAAAGGACATATCGTACGGGAAAGTGGCTCTGTTCAAAGATTTTGACGAAATAGCCAATGTTTCCACAATCGGTATGCAGACTATAATGGCCAATTTGGAGGTATACGACGCCATAACTGACACAACTATCTACTCTGCCTTCATTACAGACAGCCTCCATTTCCGCTTTCCTGCCAATCAGGACCTCAGCCAGAAGGGCATAAGCAGTTTTCTGGCAGAACACGATTCTCTGTTGGTTTCATCTATGGGAGCTCTCCTTGCAAAGCACATCAGCAACCAGTGGATTGAAGAAGAGTGGATGCTGATAGACTATACGGATGAACCGGTATGGCACAATGCCTACAAAAACGCTATGGACTTCAAGTGGGAAGAGGCGATAAAGGCCTGGATTCCTTTGACGGAAGACCAGAAACCGGAAAAAGCATCCTATGCAGCTTTCAACATTGCGGTAGCCTGCCAGATGCTGGGGCAGACAGATCTTGCAATAGAATGGGTATCATTCGCAAGAAGCAAGATGGATTTCCCGGAAGCCCGTCAGCTCAGCCAGTATCTTTACAACCACAAGAAAATCCGGGAAAGACTTAATCTTTAATAGAATCCAATAATATGCAGGAATTCTTCGCAAATATACAATGGGAACATCTTCTCAGGCTCCTTGTAGCCGGAATACTAGGAACGATGGTGGGCTTGGAAAGGGAATACCGCGCAAAGGCTGCCGGTTACAGAACCCATTTCCTCATCTGCCTCGGCAGCGCCACATTCATGCTGATCTCACAGTATGGTTTTGAGGCAGTGCTGCAAAAATACGGCGGACAGGTCAATGCTATGAGACTGGACCCTGCCAGAGTTGCAGCCCAGGTGGTATCCGGTATCGGTTTCCTCGGAGCGGGAACGATAATACTCCAGAAACAGATTGTCAAAGGACTTACAACGGCGGCAGGACTTTGGGCGCTGGCAGGCGTGGGACTTGCCGTAGGAGCTGGAATGTATGTTGTCGGAATAACAGCCACCATTCTCATCCTGGTAGGCCTGGAAGTTCTCAGGTTCTTTTTCAAAGGCCTGGGACTCAGAAGTATAGGTCTCGAACTCCTGATTCCTGCTAAAACGCAGCTGGAGTCCGTTCAGAAAATCCTGGCCGAAACCAGGTATATGGTCAGCAACTACAATGTAAGCGAAACCCCTACCGGATACAAGATAGACGTTGTGGTAAGGATTCACAACAAGAACGACGAGAATGAGCTTTTCAAGAGACTTAACGAAATCGACGAGCTCACTCTTATGAAATTGGATTAAAACCGCGTCCCAGAGTTTCCGAGGAGTTTATGATGTTGATGAACGCCTCCGGATCTATTTCGGCGACACGATATCTCAGATTCACCACTTCCCTTCTTGTAAGGTTCACGTAGATAATATCTTTCTGTTCTCCCTTGTACATTCCGGTAGCGTGAATGAGGGTCGCTCCGCGATGCATATCTTCTATGATTACCTTTCGGATTTCATCCTGCTTCCTGGAGATGATCATCATTGTCTTCGCAGCCTGGCCAGCAATTACCTTGTCGATGATTATACTCTCCAGAATAATGATAAGCCAAGAGTACATAGGAAGCTTCCAGTCTCCGAAAGCTATTACGGTAGAGAGTGTTATAAGACCATCCACAATGGTCACAGCCGTACCCATAGAGATGTGGAGATACTTGTTTATGATCATCGAAATGATATCGCTTCCTCCACTTGTGGCTCTGGAGCGGAAAATCATACCAAGGCCGATTCCATAGAGTATGCCCCCGAAAATGGCGGCAAGAAGCTGGTGGTCATAGAGACTTATGGCAGCTTCTCCAGTAATGCCCTCGGCTGCAATCTTCTGGCTGATTTCAGGTTCTATCAGGGAATCAAAACCATAGGTCTGGTGGATAATCCACATGAACGCCGGTATCAGGAAAGTGCAAAGAAGGGTCTTGATTCCGAAACGGCTTCCGAGTACTATCGTACCCAGAATCAGAAGAGGGATATCCATACACAGGGCGGAAACTTCCGTTCTCCAGCCCCAGAGATGATGGAATACCATAGAAAGACCGTAGGTTCCGCCTGGGGCGAAACCATAAGGTTCGATAAGGAGAACAGCCCCCAGCGAAAAGATGAAGCATCCACCCGCAAGGAGGCTGTATTCCAATATGTTCTGTTTGGTAAAAACCTTTCCCGCCATAAATTACATCATCATTCCGCCACAGACCTGGATTACCTGGCCGGAAACGTATGAAGACATATCGCTTGCGAGGAAGAGGCATACGTTTGCGATATCCTCAGGAGTACCGCCTCTGCGGAGAGGAATCTTCTTGTACCAGTCCTGCTTAACTTCCTCAGGAAGCTTGTCGGTCATCTCGGTGATGATGAATCCTGGAGCCACTGCGTTTGCGCGGATTCCCCTTCTTCCCATCTCCTGGGCAATACTCTTGGCCAGACCTATCATACCGGCCTTGGAAGCGGAGTAGTTGCACTGGCTGGCGTTTCCGTGAACACCTACGACAGAAGACATGTTGATGATGCTTCCACCCTTCTGGCTCATCATAACCGGAGTAACGGCATGGATGAAGTTGAAGGCGCTCTTGAGGTTAACGGCCAGAACAGCATCCCACTGGGCTTCAGTCATCTTGAGCATAAGTCCATCTTTGGTGATGCCTGCATTGTTTACCAGGACATCTATCCTTCCGAGTTCCTTAACTACCTGGGCTACTGCATCGTGAGCCTGCTGGAAGTCAGCGGCGTTGGAAGCTATGGCCATTACCTTTACGCCAAATGCTTCCAGTTCTTTCTTTGTCTGCTCTCCGAGCTCGTCTATGACGAGATCAGTGAAAGCGATATTTGCTCCTTCGGCGGCAAACTTGAGGGCAACTGCCTTGCCGATTCCTCTTGCTGCGCCCGTAATGAGGGCAACCTTTCCTTCGAGTAATTTCATAATATTCTGATTTTGTTTATTTGTTTTCCTTTTAGTATCCGCCCGCCAGCACTCCCGTAAGGTCGTATTCGGTGGCGGAGATTATTCTAACAGCCGCAAATTTACCAATTAATCGCAGAGGGTCAAACCCCTTGCAGCCTTTCAGGTCGACTAGTATGCTGCCGTCCACCTCAGGACTTTCCCTCTGGCTGCGGCATATAAGGAATCCATCCTTCACGTCATCGATGATGACCTTCTCCACACCACCTACTCTCCTGAGGTTGTTCTCAAGCGAGATACGGCTCTGGAGCCTCATAAGGCGGCCATAGCGTCTTCTCTTGACCAGCTGCGGAATGTCATCCTTGAAATGAGAAGCATCGTAGGTTCCTTCCTCCTCGCTGTAGGTGAAGGCGCCCAGCATCTCAAACCGGTTCTTGCGGACAAAGTCCAGAAGGTCCTTAAACTCTTCCTCACCTTCTCCGGGATGTCCCACTATCATTGTCGTTCTCAGGGCAATACCAGGAACCCGGGACCTGAGGTCATCCAGAAGAGCCTGCTGCCTACGATGGTCAACGCCGCGGCGCATCATCTTGAGGATCTTTGTGGAAGAGTGCTGGAGTGGGATATCCAGATATTTGCATACCTTGGGATTCTCCGCCATAACCTTGAGAACATCCTTCGGGAAACCGGTCGGATAGGAATAATGGATCCTTATCCACTCGATACCATCTATCCCGGAAAGGCGCTGTATGAGCGGAGCCAGCATCTTCCTTCCATAGAGATCCATACCGTAGAAGGTAGTATCCTGGGCTATTAGGATGAGTTCGCGCACTCCTTTGGAAGCCAGCGTTCTGGCCTCTCTCTCCAAGGTAGCCATCGGAATGGATTTGAAAGGTCCCTTGATCAGAGGAATGGCACAATAGGAGCACTTTCTGTTACATCCGTCCGCAATCTTCAGATAGGCGTAATGGGAAGGTGTCGTAAGATGACGCTTTGTCCAGTCCCTATCCTGAGGGAGTTTCATCCACCTTACGATTTCCTTCCACTGGAAAGAGCCGAAGAAGGCATCCACTTCCGGAATGTCCGAACGAAGTTCATCTCTGTAACGTTCGCTCAGACAGCCGCAAACAACAATCCTGCCCACAAAACCATCCTGCTTTGCCTTTACGGCAGTCAGGATTTCGTCTATGGACTCTTTCTTTGCGTCACCTATGAATCCGCAGGTGTTGATGATTACAGTATCCGGATGCGATTCCTCATATGGAATCTCTTCCGGAACAATCTCCAGCCCTTCCGAAAGCTTCGCCAGAAGATGTTCGGAATCCACCCTGTTCTTGCAGCAGCCCAGGGTAACAAGTTGAACTCTATGAGGTTTAGGCTTTGCCATCAAGGATTAGACAACCTTTCTTGGAACGCTTGCCTTTGCAGGGGCAGCCTGTTTGTTGCTTACCTTCGCACCCTTCTGCTTTGAAGCTTCCTTGGCTTGCTTTGAAGCTGCAGTCTTGGCGCTTTCCTCATTATCGGCGGCCTTTGCCTGATCTTCCTCAGTCTCGAAGTCGAGGCTTGCATATTCCTTCAGGCAGTTGTACCACTCCACAACTTTCTTCATGTGTGAAGGATAGAATCTTTCGCCATCATAATCAGGAACAACCTTGCCGAAGAATTCCTTCAGGACCTCTGGATCGCTTTTTCCGGAAGGGGCTTTCTCGTCGCCGAGGAAAGTCTTCATAGCTTCCAGTACTTCCTGGAGTTTCTTCTCTCCATCCTGGGTGAAAATGGAAATGTCGCTGAGGGCGCTCATCTTGGTAGATGCACCTGCAGCAAATCTTTTCTTTGTCAGCATAGATTCCAGTATCGCGCCTCTGGCGGCCTGGGCAACATAGGTGAACAGACCTTGCTGACCACTGACTGTGAGTACTTTTCCTAAATCTGTCTTCATATCGTAAAATCTTTGATAAATATTCCTTTATTTCATTCCGCGTTCCTTCTTTATCTGCTCATATGCACTCTGGACGCTCTTGAATTTTTCTTCTGCCGCCTTCTTCACATCTTCGCCGAGGTTCTCCACCTTATCCGGATGGAACTTTACCGCAAGGCGGCGGTAAGCCTTGCGTACTTCCTCGTCAGTGGCACTCTTGTCGATTTCCAGGATCTTGTACGGATCCTTCTCCGGCTCGAACATTCCCATAATGCTGCGGATGTCCTTTTCGCTGAGCCCGAGATATCCGCCTATAGTAAAGAGCATGCTGCTCTCTTCCGGAGAAACCTGACCGTCCGCCTGAGCGATTCCCAACAGGTAGTGGAACAACTGAAGACGCTGGGATATCTGCATATACTGCTTTATCTGAGAGCAAGCCTGATAGACATCTATATTGCTCTGAAGCAGTTTCTTGATGATTGTCAGGGAGTCTTGTATGGCACTCTCCCCAAAGTTCTGGCGGACAAAATCCTTTATGAAATTCAGTTCACTTTTGAGGGTCTTGCCGTCTGCCTTCATCACGGCTGTGGAAAGTACAAGAAGGCTTATCAGGAAACTGTTCCGCTGTTCCGACTGGGTATAAGGTCTGCGGCCACCTGTGTAACCTCCACCGGAATAGCCTCCTTGAGAGCCGCCTCCAGTCCAGCCACCGTCAGAGCCTGTGCCTATCCTCAGGTTGGAACCACCATCAATGGCGGTGCCGATAAAGAAGCCTATGATGCCTCCTATATAGCCACCGATGACCCATCCGACTGCTCCTAGTATCCACTTGAATGCCATAAGGTTAATTCATTTGTTCCAATATCAGTTTTACCTTCTTCTCTATATCTTCTCCCTGAACGGACTCAATGGTGAAGTCAGCAAGGGACAATCTTTCCTTATCTGAGACCTGGCTGCCTAGGCGGGCCCTCACCTGTTCCTCAGAACTTGAGTCCCTTTCCATCACCCTGCGGATCCTTTCTTTCAGAGGAGCTGTAACAACAAGGGTCTTGTCCATAAAGCTCCTCACATATTCGTTTTCCAGTATCACGGCACTCTCAAAAACCACCGTACCCCTCTTCCATCTTTTCCACAGGCGGAAATCTTCCATCACAAAAGGATATACAAAATCTTTCACCTTTTCCAGAAGACCCCTATCCGAAAAAATTATTCCCGCCATTGCCTTCTTGTCCAGCTTTCCTTTCCTGAGGATACCTTTCCCAAGTATCTTGGCAAGTCCCGCCAGAATCTCCGGTTTTTCCTCGTACAGCTCCTTTGTCCTTGAATCCGAGTCATATACCTTGCAGCCAAGAGACTTGAACACTCCGCATACAAAGCTCTTGCCTGATCCGATTCCTCCAGTTACCCCCAGAACCTTTGCCATATCAGTTTTCAGGTTTCGGGCCTTTGCCTTCTTCCGGCAGCATAACCACCCTGTCCAGGAAAGCTGGCTCAACCCTGAGTTCATAAACTCCTGCCGGAGACTTGTCTATAAGCACCTTGGCTTTTCCGGATGAGGAAGAAACCGCTTGGGAGTAATCAACATAAGCGCTGAAATCCTCCGGAGAAAGATTACGCTTACGTCCGTATTGTTCCTTGAAGGTTATCGTTACTGAAGAAGGAACAAGAATCATCCTGGAGCCTTCTTCCTGGCCCCTGACTTCTACCGGAAGGTCCATGCTCCGGCCCACATAACGTCCGACACTCAGATGATAGACAATTTTGGTTTCCGACATCTGGACACCGGCAATAGGCTCAATGTCAGCCTCTCCCTGAATACTTCTCTTCAAGGAACGGGCTGATATCTTTTCAGTAAACACGGAATCAATGGTCTTAACAATGCTCTCCTGCCCGTTTACAAGGATGGAATCGGGCTTGACTGAAACCCTGTCCAACGGCATGTACTGAGGTTTGAAACTCAAGTCAGCCTTAAGGCATACGGGTACTTTTTTCTGAAAAGCTTTCGGAAAGATAAAGACCAGTGTATCCGAAACTATTTCATCTATGGTCAGATATCCATCCAGTTTCTCGGCAGCCCTATCCTTGATCTGGGACGTAAGGATGTAGAAAGCGTCTTCCTTCCCTGGCACGGGACGAAGAGCTGTAGGTTCTGCCCGGAAGCTCAGCGCTTCCCCTTTCCTTGATGCGAAATACTTGTGTCTCAGAAGATAGAAACCGGATGCAGTACCTCTTACAGCAAGAGGATCCTGGCTGGTGGACTGGAAGACGCGGCCTTCCATTGGAGCAGTCAGCTCCACGTTGTAATGGAAGACATAACGGTACTGGAGGCTGAGTTTCAAAACGCCCCAGACCACCAGCGCTACCAGCAGGGATATCAGAATGACTATCAGATTCCCACCCCAGTTGGCCCTAAAACCCTTGTCCAGATCCTCGTAAGCCAAAACTTTCTACTGCTGCTGTACGTCAGAGAAATCCTTAACGATAGAACTCTTTGCAACCTTGATGCGGACATTGGTGTCTATCCTCATCATAACATAGTTTCCGCTTTCCGGAATCTCCTCGATTGTTCCGTAGATACCGCCGATGGTAACCACCTTGTCGCCTTTCTTGAGCTCATTGCGGAACCTCTGAAGCTCTTTCTGCTTCTTCTGCTGAGGACGGATCATAAGGAAATACATGATTGCGAAAATGGCAACCATCATAATGATAAGAGACAGTCCGCCACTGCCCTGCTGGGCCTGCTGTGCCTGTAGAATAATGGAAATGATATTCATTTTATACGTGTTTTGTTAATTTCTAGAATCCTCCAACCATTCCGATTGGATCTTTTGTTATTTTCCCTTGTGAATGCATATCCTTCAAAATGGCATTGAGGACACCGTTTACGAAGGAATAGCTCTTAGGAGTACTGTAATGCTTTGCTATGTCCACATACTCGTCTATAGTCACCTTGAAAGGAATATTGGAAAAAGCTTTAGCTTCCGCAACACCCATAGATACAATCAGTATGTCACTCTGTACAACCCTGGAAACATCCCAGTTGGACATATATGAAGAAACGGTTTCCGCAAGGTCGTCATATTCCACCATCACGCTTCCCACCAGCTTGCGGGCAAAGGTTTCGTCTTCTTTCTTTGCAAACAGAACCGGAGGATCTATGTGACCAGCCCTGGATATCTGGGAAAGATTCTTCAGAATAGCCTCAAGGACATAGTCAAGGTCATCCGCCCACCAGATGCATTCTCCTTCCAGAGCGTCTTCCAGAATGGAATTGCCGGAAAGCAGTTCCGAATAAATATGACGGAAAAGCTTAACTGAATCTTCCATCGAAGGAGACTCCTTCCCGACGTACTCCTTGAAGAAATCAGAAGACACCATCGCGGAGTAGATTGATTTCAAAGGAGTTTCAAGTTCTGACCAGCCTATTCCCATATTAGTGCAGTGGTTGTTGAACACCGCATCCGCCCGCACAAGTGCGGAGAAAGGATTGGATGCAAACTTCCGGTTTATTTCAATCACATTGAAATCAGGTTTGAACTTTCTGTTCTGCTGGGAAATCTTGTCCTCAGCGACCGGTACAAGGGCTGCCGGAAGCAGGCACATAAGGCAATACAGTTGACGAGTCTTTTCCAGAGACAGCAGAAGTTCCTTCTCTGCAGCCTGGATATCTGTATTTTCCGTAGTAATCCTGCTATATAGCTCCTTAAAGGCCTTTATTCTTATAAGTGTCCTGCTAATCATTTGAGACAAATTATAATATTTGACAAATATAACGAAAAATGACAGCAAAAAGTTATATCTTTGTCAAGAATTAAAATAACAAGATTATGTATCAAGAAGATTTTGATAATTCTTTCTCTCAGGAGAAAAGCGGGGATGACATTTATTCAAAGCCTGTAAGAGCCGGCAAGAGAACTTATTTCTTTGATGTAAAGGCTACAAAGAACAACGACTACTACCTTACGATAACCGAAAGTAAGCGCAAAGTGGAAAAGGACGGTCGTTTCTCTTACGACAAGCACAAGATTTTCCTCTACAAGGAAGATTTCGAGAAGTTTGCCGCAGGACTCCAGGAAGTTGTCCAGTTCATCAAGGACAAGTGCCCTGTTCAGGAAAGAGTCTATACAGAACCTTCTGAAGAAACTCCAAGAAAGAGCGACTTCACCGATGTAGATTTCGACAAGCTCTAGAATCAGTTAAAGACACAGACAAAACTTAAATAAGAAAAAAACAGATCCCCGAGGCAAACGTTTCGGGGATTTCTTTTCCGGCAAGAAGATTCACCCCTCAGAAACCGTCATGCTGGAACCTGGGAAATACTTCATCGCTTTCCAGATTGTCGGCTGCAATAAAGAGGCTCTCGAAGCCTACTTGGCCAAACCTGAAAAGGACCAAGCAGCTATCTCAGGGAAAACGCCCTAGGCAAAATGCAGCACATCCCAATCAACATCGGGATAGCGGTAAAGGGGCTGGAATATCAATAAACGAAAAAATGTTACTTCCCGGTCATTGTGTATGACATGTAGTTAGAGTGCCCTATTTCATCATAGGTCTGGGCATCGTAAGCTACAAGGCGTACATAATAAGTGTGCTTGCCCTTCTTAGGGTGAAGATCTGAGTTAAACATCCAGATGATTTTGTCATTGAGCACAAATTTGTCTGTCTTGTTCTTGTTTTTGAAGTTCTTTACCTGCTGGACAGGTAAACGCATACGTCCCTCACCTCCTTCATCATCATCCAGATACTCGTGTAGAGTGCCTTTTGGACTTTCAATTTCCATATAAATCTGGACATCATGCTTTTTCATTCCCGTAAAATCGGCTGAGAAATGGCATACCATTTTCTTCTTTCCATTTTTGTCTTTCACGTTCATCTCAAGACTGCAGTTCTTGAACGTAGCTTTCTGCCCGTAAACTACATTGGGCTTCAAAGAGGAGAACAGAAATGCCATGATCATCATGACAACAGTAACTCTAAGTGTGGCTTTCATCTTTGTTTGTTTTTAATAGTTTCTTTCTAAAATGTAAATATAAGAAATATACTCTAACGACAGATTAATTTGCCTGTGGAAGCGTAAACGTAAAAACCTTGGGGGCGGACACAGTCAATTGTACCGTTTGGCATCCGTTCAAAGAATAATCCACTTATTATCGTGGCTGAAAATGTTTCGAGAATCATTGGAATATCGCAAAAATGCGTTACCTTTACATTGCCACTATAAAATGAAATGGAATGAACTGCTAAAGATTGCCAAAGAATATGACAGTCAGGGTATTAATAGAAAAAGACGACAAAGGTTTTTCCGTTTACACCGATAACCTGAAGCATGGTGTGATTATTGGTGAAGGGAAAAATGTTGAGGAAGCGAAAGCAGATTTCTTTAACTCTTGGGAAGAAGTCAAAAGCATATATCCTGACAGAGGAATGAAAATCCCCGATGAAATGTTAAATCCCAAGTTTGAATTCAGATATGACGTATCTTCAGTATTTGATGAGCTGGATGTAATCAACACCACCAAATTTGCAAAAATGGCGGGAGTCAACTCATCTTTGCTCAGGCACTATAAATGCGGCGATTTCCCTATTTCAGACAAGCAGGTCAAGAAAATAGAGAATGCTCTTCACGACTTGGGACGCAGGCTTCTGTCTGTATCTATGTTTTAATCTGAGATCTATGACACCATCCCCATTATTTAACAGAAAAACCCTTCCTGTATGTGTTGGGAAGGGGTTGATTGTTTGTTGGAGGTACCAAGCAGAATCGAACTGCTGTACACGGTTTTGCAGACCGTTGCCTAGCCACTCGGCCATGGTACCGGATTGGGAATGCAAATATAGCAATCTTTTTTGATTATTCAACATAAAGGACCAAGCCTTTGAGATATTCGCCTTCCGGGTGGCAGATATCTACCGGATGGTCAGATGGTTGAGTCATTCTCGCGATTATCCTGACCTTGCGCTTTGCTATTGTCGCGGCGGAGAAGACAGCCAGGGCAAAGTCGTTTTTGTCCACAACCTGAGAGCAGCTGAAGGTGAAGACGATGCCGCCTGGGGCAACCTTTTCTATGGCCATGGAGTTAAGTTTCCTGTAGGCTCTCAGGGCGTTTGGCTTGGCGCTAAGGTGCTTGGCAAATGCCGGAGGGTCAACGATCATAAGGTCGTATCTGCCCTTTTCTACATTTCTGAGGTATTCAATGGCATCGGTGCAGACACAGTCGCAGTTTTGGGTGAATCCGTTGAGCTTGAGGTTGTTTTTGCAGGCGTCAATGGCAAGCTGGGAACTGTCTACAGAGCAGCATTCCACTGCTCCGCCACTCAAGGCGTAAACGGAAAAGCCGCCGGTGTAGCAGAAGAGGTTGAGAACTCTCCTGCTGTCTGAAAGCCGTCCGACCATGTTGCGGTTGTCTCTCTGGTCCAGGAAGAAACCGGTCTTCTGGCCCTTTTCCCAGTCCACGAAGAACTTGCAGCCGTTTTCCTTTACCTCGATGCCGGTGGCGTTGAAACCGTCTTTTTTGTAGAGATAGTCATCATCTCCCACGAAAGTGCCAATAGGAGTGGATTTGGAATAGATGGCGTCTATGTTGTCGTTGAAAACTGTCCTGATAGCCTCAGCGATTTCTTTTCTGCTGGCATACATTCCGGCGGAATGAGTCTGCATGACGGCCACTTTGCCGTAGATGTCCACAATCAGGCCTGGGAGATAGTCCCCTTCCCCGTGGACCAGACGGAAGCAGTCCGTCATACCCTCGTTAAGAGAGACGAGAGTCTTTAATCGCTGAGTATAAGCAGCCTGGATCCTGTTCTGCCAGAAAGAGGCGTCAATGGCGGAGTCGCCCCAGACAAGCATCCTGACCATAATGGAGCCTTTCTGGAAATGGCCTTTACCCAAAAGAGAACCATCTTTTGAAACCACCTCAACCAAATCGCCGTTCTGGGGATCACCCTCGATCTTTGCAACAGCACCGGAGAAGACCCATGGATGGAATCGCTGAAGACTCTGGTCCTTGCCTTTTTTCAGAATGACTTTCTTTTCCATCAGACAGACATAAGTTTAATATACATTTCCCTGCAGACCCAAGCATCTATGGCAGCGTATTTGAGCTGGGCGTCGGATAGCTTGCTGCTTTCCCAATTGGAAAGTTGCTGAGACTTGGAGACTCTGATACCCAGAATAATAGCACTCATTTTGCGAACACTCTTTTCCTCTATGCCGAATTTCTCGGCGATGGTCTGGAGGTCTGCAAAGCCCCCGGCCTCGAACCGTGAGTACCAATTCAGGCCATGGATGTCGTCCCTTACTGCAGCTCCAACCTTGATAATGGAAGGGTCTGTCAGGATGGAGACCAGTTCCTGAGGCATACCAAGCTGCTGGAGACGGAATACATAGGCATTTTCTCCGGTGGAAAGCTGAAGCAGGGCTATGTGGTTCTTGGGAGCCCGGGCCACAAAGCAAGGCTTGGTTTCAGTGTCAAAACCAATCACCTTGGCTTCCCTCAGTGTCTTGATTGCATTGCGGAAAACCTGGTCTTCCCTTTCCACCACGGTAATCTCCCCGTGGAATTCAGCCAGTGGCAACTTCTCTATCTGCTCAGTTGCAATATGTTGAAGAAATGCCATTTATTTGATCTTTTCTTTGATTTTCTCGTAGGTGTAAGGCACGAGTTGCTGGATTCGTTTCAGATTGTCAGGATTAAGGTTATCCTTGCTGAAAGGAACCACTACAGTGGTAACGTCCTCGCTGCCAACGGCCCTTCCGTACTTGAATGCGTGGGTCAGCCCTCCGTTTTCCTCCAGGTTCTTGCTCGAAACTCCGTATGAAGGAACGGAAATGAAAGCGTCAACCTGTCCCATCCTGGTTCTGAGAGCCATAAGCCTGTCCTCCCTGAGAGTCTTGCAGCACTCGATAGCTGTAAACACAGCCGGATCGATGAAAGTGAAATCATCGGCGATAAGATGGGCATACATAAGCTTACCGTTTTTGCGATAGGCCTTGATCTCGCTCAATGTCTTTTTCAGGGTATCCATAAGGAACGGATAGTGAGTACATCCCAGAATGATGCTCTTCAGAGGAGCCTGTTCCTGAGACTGGCGAAGCTGCTCAAAAAGACTGACCAGATGGAACCTGGCATAATTGGCGGCTGAATTAAGCTGGAATTCAGTGAATTTCTTATTGACCTTCTTGTAAAGGATGGCATTGTCGGCATAGCAGAATTTGTAAACATCCAGAAGATCCTCCTTTATGTCGGCCGGTCCGTCGCCAAGCTTCGGCCCCCTATAGGTGTCCCTAGGTGCGGTGAGGGAAAGATCTACAAAATCTTTCTCCAGGTCGACAGCCTCGGCGAATCCCGCACCCTTCTGATTGATAACCTGGATGAAGCCGTCATAAGCCCTTTCTTTCTTGACCTGCATTATGGTACGGCGGTAAGCGTCTGAATCTATTGTACCAATGGTTGCCATAACTCCCACGGCCAGAGAATCCCTCTTGCGACTGGAAATGATGTCGTCGAATGCTGCGTTAACTCCGGCGTTGATCACTCCGATAACCTTTACTCCGGTCCCTGAAAGGGTCAGCAGATTCTTGATATCGTTGAGTCCATATGCGGTTGCGGTGTTGCAGGCTACCACTATGATCTTGCACCTTTGTTTCTGGCCTTTGGCGTACTTGTCGCTGCTGCGCTCATAGTATTTGTCGCCGAGGAGGAAAAGAGCGTCCTTTACGGCAAGCTCCCTCAGATAATCAGCCTTACCTTCGGAAGAATATGTACCATACGGCATATTAGCTTGGTCTGCAAGATACTGGAAATCTTCACCACGGAAATCAGGAACTCCGTCAGCCTCCAGTTCCCCGTCAATGTTGTTCATATAGTCTGACTTGAGGATAACCTCCAGAACGGTGAGTCCGCCGGTTCCTGAATCAAACACTCCGATCGGCAGTTGGCTGCGCTCTTCATGTGCAGGGAACTTGTCAAAGTCGGCATACCAAATACTTGAAGGGTCACCGATAGCCTTGTCTGTTACAGGAATGGTTTCCACTACTGGTTTTTTATCGTCTTTGCAAGAAGACAACGTAATAGTTGCCAGTGCAATTATAAGGAAAGGGAAAAATCGTTTCATATCGCTGATATTATTTGATTTGCTAATAGTTGAATTCACCCATAGGACATTTGATGGTCAGGCGGGAAAGGGAAGGATCTCCTTTTTCAACCCGTCCGACCACACGTGCCGGGATGCCGAAATTCTCTGATATCCTGATTATGTCCTGGGCTTCGGATTCTCCGGTATAGAATTCCAGACGATGACCCATGTTGAAGACTTTGAACATTTCTGCCCAAGGAGTTCCGCTCTCGTTCTGGATGGTGCGGAAAAGCACCGGAACAGGGAATAGGTTATCCTTAACAATCCTCACGTTGTCAATAAAATGCAAGATTTTGGTCTGAGCACCTCCGGTGCAATGGATCATACCATGAATGCGGCTTCTCATCTTGTCCAGAACGGCCTTTACGACCGGGGCGTAGGTCCTGGTAGGAGAAAGCACAAGCTTCCCGTAAGTAAGGCCCGTTTCAGGCTCTGTGTCTGTCAGATTGCGGGTTCCGCTGTAAACCAGTTCCTTAGGCATGGCCCCGTCATAGGATTCCGGATATTTCCAGCCGAGATACTTTGCAAAAACATCGTGGCGGGCGCTTGTAAGACCGTTGCTTCCCATACCACCGTTCCAGGTATCTTCATACTTGGCCTTTCCATCCGAAGCAAGGCCGACAATTACATCACCAGGACGAATGTTTGCGTTATCTATCACCTGGCTTTTACGTATCTTTGCAAATACCGTAGTGTCTGCTATGACGGTTCTTACAAGGTCTCCCACATCTGCAGTCTCACCTCCCGTAGGAATAAGGTTGACGCCAAACTCCTTCATCCTTGAAACAAATTTCTGGCTTCCGTCTATCAGCCTTTCAATGACTGCTCCGGGAATCAGGTTCTTGTTACGTCCGATTGTTGAACTGATGTAGATATTGTCAGTTATTCCAACGCACAGAAGGTCGTCGGTATTCATCACGATGGCATCCTGGGCTATGCCGTCCCAAACACTTAGATCCCCTGTTTCCTTCCAGTAGGCATAAGCCAGGGATGACTTGGTTCCAGCTCCGTCCGCATGCATTACACAGCACCACGGATCAGCCTCCCCGCTGGAATAGGCATCTTCTGTGATCTTGCAAAATGCCTTGGGGAACAAGCCCTTGTCCACATTCTTTATCGCTTTGTGGACATCTTCCTTCTGTGAAGATACGCCCCTTAGGGCATATCTGTCTGTACTTTGGTGATTGTCTGCCATCATATTCTGCAAATTTAACAAAAAACCGACGGCATTCCTATATCTAACGGAAAGACTGGAGCTCCCTGTACTTCGGCAGCGGCCAAAGTTCGTCATCGATTACCATCTCCAGCTTATCTGCCTTCTCCCGGATCTTGGCCATATAAGGGGCCACGGTTTCAGAATAGGCCTTGGCCTTTGCCGGTATGTCCGCTATCTTGTTTGCTACCTTGCGGGCCTCCACCAGATCGTGAACGTCCTTGTGCAGGATATTGATGTAGCCGGAAATCTTCTCTATGAGATTCATCTGCATTGAACTCATTTCCATGTAATTTTCAGGGAAGAGTTCCTTGATTCCCTGCACGTTCCTTATCAGTGAGTTCTGGAATGTGATAGCTGTTGGGATAACGTGATTTGTGACCAGATCGCCGAGTACCCTGGCCTCTATCTGAAGTTTCTTGACATAAATCTCGTTAAGCACCTCGTAGCGGGCCTCGGCCTCACGGCGGGTCATTATGTCCAGAGTCTGGAAGAGGTCCGTGTTCTTCTTGACCTTATATTCCTCAAACGCAGACGGAACGCTGATGCTCTTGAGCCCTCTTCGGGCGGCTTCCTTCCTCCACTGCTCACTGTAGCCGTTACCCTCGAAGCGGATCTTTCTGCTCTCCACCAGGAACTGGCGGATGACCTTCATCATTGCCTTGCTCTCGCTCATTCCCTTCTCCATATTATCCCCTACAAGGTTCTTGAAACGGATGAGCTGCTCTGCCACAACCGCGTTCAATACGAAAATCGAAGAAGCGACATTTGCTGACGAACCAACTGCCCTGAACTCGAACCTGTTACCGGTAAAAGCAAAAGGAGATGTGCGGTTTCGGTCCGTATTATCCGGGAGGATTTCCGGTATCTGGTTGACTATGTGCATCTTGCTGCGAACCTTGATATCCTTGTCCGAAACTTTGGCAAGGCTATCGTCCGGAAGTTTCTCGATGCTTTCCACCAGACGGGTAAGGGTTTCTCCGATGAAGATGCTCAGGACGGCAGGCGGAGCCTCGTTCCCGCCCAGACGGTACATATTGTTCAGCGATGCCACCGTGCTCATAAGCAGATGGTTGTGCTCATATACGCCTCTGAGGACGCAAGAGAAGAAACACAGGAACTGAAGATTGGCCCTAGGGTTCTTTCCAGGTTTGAGAAGATTGACTCCGGTATTTGTCACAAGGCTCCAGTTGCAGTGTTTTCCGCTACCGTTAACACCGTCGAAAGGTTTCTCGTGGAAAATCACCCTGAGGTGATGTTTCTCCGCGATAGCCTTCATTATGATCATCATCATCAGATTCTGGTCTGAAGATATGTTTGCCTGGCCGTAAACGGGAGCAAACTCAAACTGGTTCGGTGCCACCTCGTTGTGGCGGGTCTTCAGGTGAACGCCCAACTTGTATGCCTCGGTCTCGAAATCCTGCATAAAGGCCATCACCCTGCTTGGAATGGCTCCGAAATAATGATCTTCCAACTGCTGGTCCTTTGCCGCAGTATGGCCCAGAAGGGTGCGGCCGCAAGCTACGAGATCCGGCCTGGCACTGTAAAGAGCACTGTCCACAAGGAAATACTCCTGCTCGATACCAAGCTGAGGGATCACCTTCTCCACATTCTTGTCAAACATCCTGCACACAGCCACAGCCGCCTTGTCCAAAGCCGCAATGCTCTTCAAATGAGGAGTCTTCTGGTCCAGAGCCTCCCCTGTATAGGAAACGAATACCGTCGGTATACAAAGAGTCTTTCCTATTATGAATGCCGGAGATGTCGGATCCCAGGCTGTATATCCCCTTGCCTCGAAAGTATTTCTAAGTCCTCCGTTAGGGAAGCTGGAAGCATCCGGTTCCTGCTGGATGAGGGTACTCCCCCTGAAGTTCTCGAACGAGCCTCCTCCAGCACTCTTTACCGGGTCTGAGAAGGACTCGTGCTTTTCCGCAGTGGCGTCCGTAAGAGGCTGGAACCAGTGAGTATAGTGGGTGGCACCCATCTTCACTGCCCAGTTCTTCATTCCAAGGGCTATCTGGTCTGCAACTTCCCTCTCCAGGGCGGCTCCGTTTTCCACAGCGTTCACTACGGCATTGTATGCCTGTTGGGAAAGATAAAGCTGCATCTTAGGAAGGTCGAACACATTCATTCCGAAATACTCGGATACGGGTCTGGGGTCTGCATAGAAACGTTCGGCCTGGTGAGTTGCACTCTCTGCCAGGGCTCTTGTACGGACATTACTCATAATTTATGTATTTTTTGGAAAAATTATCCAGATTTTTGCCTTAAGACTGTGCAAATATAGGTATTTTCTCAAAAAATTACATTTACATCAAAGAAAATAATAAAAAAAGCCGGAAGAAATCTTTTCTCCCGGCTTCTCTTCTTTTCAGAATGCTTGGATTACTTCCTTCCCGGATAAACCTTCAGGCCTTCCTCCAGACACTTGATGGCATGATGGATGTCCTCAACCTTGAGAACGTATGCGAGCCTTACCTCGTCGGTACCGGTGTTAGGGCTGGCGTAGAATCCTGCTGCAGGAGCAACCATGGTGGTTTCTCCGTTGTAGTTGAATTCCTCAAGCATCCACTTTGCGAAATTCTCTGCAGAATCAACCGGCAGGCGGGCGATGGTGTAGAATGCTCCCATAGGTTTAGGAGTGAATACTCCAGGAATCTTGTTGAGCATGTCGCACATAACGTCTCTACGATGGATGTACTCGGCCTTTACGGCTGCAAAGTACTCGGCAGGAGTGTCCAGTGCTGCCTCGGCGGCAATCTGCTCAACTGTAGGAGAGCAAAGACGGCTCATGGCGAACTTCATGATAGCTCCCATAACCTCCTTGTTCTTGGAAACGATGCAGCCGATACGTGCGCCGCACATGCTGTAACGCTTTGAAACAGAGTCGAGCAGCATAACGTTCTGCTCCAGGCCAGGAATCTGCATCGCTGAGAAATGAGGGTCGTCTGAATAGCAGAATTCCCTGTAAACCTCGTCGGAAAGCAGGAAGATATTGTGCTTCTTTACAATCTCGCCGAGCTTGAGCATGCTCTCTTTTGAATAGAGGGTACCTGTAGGGTTGCCAGGGTTGCAGATCAGGATTGCCTTGGTCTTAGGAGTGATGTACTTGTCAAACTCCTCGATCGGAGGAACCTGGAATCCGTTGTCGATCTTGGTAGAAATAGGAACCAGCGTAACGCCTGTCTGGATGGCGAAGGCGCGGTAGTTGGTGTAGAAAGGCTCCATAACCACAACCTCGTCTCCAGGGTTGCAGATTACTGTCATTGCAAACAGCACAGCCTCACTGCCTGAAGTGGTAACGATGATGTCTGAAGCTTCTACGTCTATTCCGATCTTGTTATAATAGCCTGCAAGGCCCTTGCGGTAGCTTTCGATACCGGCCGAGTTGGCATAGGCAAGGTTGTTCAGGTGAATGTTGCGGATGGCTTCCATTACACATTCAGGAGAATCGATGTCAGGCTGTCCGATATTCAGGTGGAAAACCTTCACGCCCCTTTTCTTTGCCGCCTCGGCATAAGGCACCAGCTTCCTGATCGGGGAAGCAGGCATTTCTATTGCTTTCTGTGAAAGAGTTAACATAATGTTGTATTTGTTTTATATAAGTTCTTTAATTCTCGGCGATTAGTCTGCGCTTGCAAGGGAGTACATAAAGCCTTCCAGATGTTTCTGGATCTCTCTTGTAGGGCAAGAGTAGTTGTTTACAAGTATGGCGAATTTTATCAGTCCATGCTTAGGACCTGCATAAACATATCCGGCATAAGTCTTCACACAACTCAGGCTTCCGCTCTTGGCGTGAACTCCGGCTGCTATGTCCTGGTTGAATTTCTTCTTGTCTGTAAGCACGGTACGGAATGTTCCGACTCCAGGATAAGGCATTCCTCCTACAAACTTCTCGAAGCAAGGTTGCTTAGCCATAACACTGTAGAAACTGCAGAAGAAATCAGGAGAAAGATAATTCTCGCGGCTAAGTCCACTGCCGTCATCCTGGGTATAGCCCACGGTATTCACTCCAAGTGAATCCAGGATCTTCTTGGCGGCTCTCTTGGCGGCTCTGTATGAACCGTCTCCGAACATCTGCTTGCCAAGCTGCTTGAAAAGGGTTTCAGCATAGAAGTTGTCGCTGACAAGAAGGGTCTGGGCAGTTATTTTCCAGAGTTCCGGAGAATAGACTGTAGCAATATCGGTCAGATCTGCATCCTGCACATCTTCGATCGGAAGGACTTCCGAACCAGAGATGGTAATTCCCTGAGAAACGGCAAAATCCCTGAATGCCGCACCGCAGGACAGGTAAGAGTATTTGTTTGAGATGGTGCTGCGGATGGTGTCCCTGTCGACAGGAACGCTTCCGGAAAACTTTCCAACCCTCGCAAGATCTGAGCAATTGTATTCAGACCAGTCGCCGCTCTTTGCAGGGCCGGTTGTCAGGGCATTGATATATGTGAAGCCCGGGATCTGAGGGTAGAGAACCTTGATCTGAGGTTTCTCGCCTTCTTTCTTTCCAGGAATGATCCTTACGTTCTGGATATCCTGGTGGAAAGGAAGTCCGCTAGGAGCTGAACCGTAATCGTAGCCAATGTTTCCCCATTCCCATGAAGAAGGGATGACCTCCCTGTCCAGATATCTGTCATCTACTATGATATTGCCTTCCACTTTTCTGATTCCCAGCTCTTTCATCGCTGAGGTCCATACTCCGAAGATTGAATCTATAGGATAAGCCATTCCGTCTTCGCTGCCAAGCGTAGGGTCTCCGCCGCCAACTATCCAGAGGTCTCCATAAAGCACACCGTCCTTTATTGTTCCGCTGTGCTTGAGCCAGGTAGAGAATTTGTAATCCTCTCCGAGATAAGCCAGAGCCATACCGCAAGTTATTGTCTTGAGGGTAGATGCGGTAAGTACAGGAAGATTGGAATTCCACTGGGCTACAACCTTCCCGTTTTTGTCAACAGCTTTGATTGCGGCAATTGCGTTCAGGTAATTAGGATCCTTCTTGAGCACCTTGTCTATGTACTCCTGAGGCGTGTAGGCCGATTTAGGAGCCTGAGCGGCGGCAAATACCGGAGACAGCAGGACTAACGTAGCGGCCAAAGCGAGAGTTGAGAAAATCTTTTTCATATCGTTTCTGAAATAGAACTCAAATTTAATCTTAAACAATGAAATTACCAAGTCTGGAAATAACCAGCGCGCACAGCAATACAACTATCTCGATCCTGAGGAAGGACCTGGCCCCAAACTGGGAAAAATAACGCGCCAGAAGAATTCCGGAAGGGCAGCAGGCAAGCAACGCCACCGGATGCTCTGATGTGGAAGCAAAAAGAACGACTTCTGCAACGCATACTATCACATTGATTATCTGTATCTTAAGGGCATAAGCCTCAGCGATGCCGAATTCCCTCATCTTTCCTCCGATGAGGACAATGGCGTGGATCAGAATGAAAACCAGGCAGGCGACAAGGAACAGCATAGGGATGTCCAGGGAGAAGAAATCATAATAGACGGTTGTCATCGAGGCGAAAATGTCCTCAAGGGCAACACTTAGATCATAACCTGCAAGAAATGCCGCTGAAAACAGCAGTATGTAAGGTACCAGGAATCCTCCTGTAAATTTCAGAAGATTCCTCAGTGTGTCCGAAAGACCCGATGCCAGCATCAGGATAATCACCAGGATGGCTATCCATACAACCGGAGGGAAGAACATGGAAGACAGCGCCATCAGGAAAAACGCCGTAAAATACTGTTCGCTCAGAAGACAGAACTGTGCCCAAAGAAGAGCAATGGCCGCAATATGTATGAAACTGGCACTCAGCGATCCCGGGCAGGCAAAGATCAGGGCGGCACTCATGAATACCGCCGTCAGCCTGTCTTTGTAGGATGGAATCACCGGTTCTGATATCATATATACGGTAACCAGAAGGACTATACAGAACACTATGCCCAAAGGCATTGTCCAGGTTTTATCCAGGGAGAAAAATGAGGCAGGAGAAATCTTTATGAAAAAAGAAGTGACCAGAAGGAACACGGTTACAGCATAGAGGGCTAGCCTGTTATACCGCCCCATAACCACGAATTCCTTCAAGTTACCGCTCATTTGCTTTCTGAATAACGGATTATGTCAAGACCGATATCTTTCCTGAAATACTTTCCCTCGAAATCGATCCTTTCCAGATGGGAGTATGCCAGACTGCGGCCCTCTTCCACGGTTTCCCTTACGGAGCCTGCGGCAGGAGTGTTTGAAGTCACCGCCAGAACCCTTCCACCGGAAGTAACCAGATTTCCTTCCTGAGGCTCGGACGTTCCGCTATGGAATACCTTGACAGGACCGCTGTATGAATTGCTGAACAGTATCGGGTCTCCGGTTATAGGTTTACCTTTCTGATAGCTCCCCGGATAGCCTCCGCTTACGCAAACAACTGTAAGGGCGGCATCATCTGATATCTCTATCTTCTCCGTGTCCAGGGTTCCCTTTGCGCAGGCGCACAGATGGCTCAGCAAGTCAGAGTCTATCCTTGTCATCACCGCCTCGGTCTCAGGGTCTCCCATCCTGACATTGTACTCTATCACGTAAGGATCTCCACCACAGTTCATAAGACCTAGGAAAATGAATCCCCTGTATGGTATACCTTCCTCGGCGAGGCCTTTAAGCGTAGGTTCAATGATTCTTTTCCTGACTTTATCCTTAAAGGAGCCGTCCGCAAACGGAACAGGAGAAACAGCCCCCATTCCACCGGTGTTAAGGCCTGTGTCCCCGTCACCTATCCTCTTGTAATCCTTGGCCTCCGGAAGCATCAGGTAACTCTTTCCGTCTGTAAGTATGAACATTGAAACCTCTATTCCACAGAGGAATTCTTCTATGACAACGGTAGATGATGCCTTGCCGAATTTTCCGCCCAGCATCTGACGTACTTCCTGACGGGCCTGAGGAAGATTATCGCATATAAGTACGCCCTTCCCCGCAGCAAGTCCATCTGCCTTAAGTACATATGGAGCTTTAAGGGTCTCGAGGAAAGCCTCGGCCTGATTCACCTGGTCTGAATTGAAACTGCGGAAAGCGGCTGTAGGTATGGCGTGTCTTGCCATAAATTCCTTGGCGAACTGCTTGCTGCCCTCCAGGGCCGCACCAGCCGCGCCGGGACCGACGAACATAACGTCTTTCAGCTGGGGATCTTCTTCAAACCTGTCTCTGAGCCCCCGGACAAGAGGTTCTTCCGGACCTACCACTACAATATCCACGGCATTGTCCAGCACAGCCTTTTTAACTGCCTGGAAATCATTCGGATCTCCTGCCAGGTTTGTTCCCACCTGGGCGGTTCCCGGGTTTCCGGGCATTGCAAACAGCTTATCACAATCCCAGCTCTGCCTTATCTTCCAGGCAATCGCGTGTTCGCGGCCTCCGCCGCCCAAAACCAAAGCTTTCATATCGCCGAGTTACTTTTTACAATTCTATCTTAGCAGAATGAAGTCCTTTGTCATAAATGGCCTGCAGTACCACAGGAAGGGCTTCAAACAAGTTCGCCGAACATTTAATGGAATCGTGGAAGGCTATTATAGCTCCGCTTTCAAGATACGGAACCACATTCTTAATGCACTTCTGCCCGTTTACACGGCGGCTGTAATCCTTGCTGATTATGGTCCAGAGGATATGCCTGTAGCGCTCTGCCAGAACCTTTGCCTGATGCGGGCCTATCCGTGCGTATGGCGGGCGGAAAAGATTCGAATGAATCAGGTCTGAAGCTATGTCTATGTCTCTGACATAATCTCCCGTGCTCATCCCCCATCCCTTGACGTGGCTATAGGAATGATTGCCCACAGCATGCCCTCTGGCCTTTATTTCCTCAAAAAGTTCCAGGAACATTTCCACGTTCTTGCCAATGCAGAAGAAAGTTGCCTTGGCATTGTATTTGTCCAACTGGTCCAGAACCCACGGCGTGACTTCCGGGCGAGGACCGTCGTCGAAGGTCAGATACACCTCGTTCCTGTCGTTTGGAAGGTCCCATATAAAACTCGGGAACATCCTGCGGATGAATTTTGGAGGGTTGATCTTCATTTCTTCAGTATTGATTGACAAAAATAATAAATTAACTTTGTGGGTATGAACAAACAAAGCAAAATCTTGCATCATGTTGCGGTTGCAGTGGCCCTCATTGCCGTGATTCTGGCCTCCGGCTGCCGCAAAAAGGGTATTTTGTCCAAGAATGATGTCGCCGATATAATGTACAGTATGTTCGTGGTTGACGAATATGCCAAGAAATATCCGAACGTAAACAAGGCAGCCGATTCCCTGCTTCTGTACCAGCACATCTTCGACAAGTACGGATGTTCTCTGGAAGACTACCGCAATTCCATAAGATACTACATAGCAGACGAAAAGGCATACACCTACATCCTCAAGAGGGCCGTCCAGACCGCAAAGGACAGTTCCGCTGCGGCCAACAGGGAACTCACCAGGGAACGCCCACATGGAATTATCGTCAGGATACCTTATCTTTCCCCTGGCGTAGAGGTTCAGAAAGACAGATGGTGGGAAAGGTATCTGGATGGCAACTATCCTCAAAAGACCAGTTTTTACCAAGAGTTGAAAAGGATAATCAAGAATGCCGAGGAAGAAGAAAAAAGTCGCCAGAGCAAACTCAAGCACAGAAAGGATAAAGACAAGGAATCTGAAATAGTCCTGACCAAGGAGGCCGAAAAGGTCAGAAACGAGTTCCGGCGTAATCTTGATGAGGGAAAATAATGAAAATGAAAAAGTTTGCTGCTGATTTCGCGTTCACTCTTGACGGATCCGCCAAGCCTGTGGAAAGACCTCTAGTCGTCACCGACGAGGCTGGCAAGATACTGTCCGTGAGCCAGTATTCACAAGATGAACTAAGCGATGCCGAATACCATGAGGGAATCCTGATTCCCGGAATGGTAAATGCCCATTGCCACATAGAGCTTTCCCATCTTAAAGGAGCTTTCCGCCAGGCTACGGGGATGAGCGGCTTCATAAACCAGATAAACGAACTTAGGGAAAGCGTGGACGAGAAAGGCCGTTTCGAAGCCATGAAGGCGGAATTCGGGAACTTCTCCCGCCAGGGTGTGGTAGCAGTCTCTGACATAAGTAACTGCAATGAAAGCTTTCCTTTGAAAAAGGAGTATCGCGACAGGGTTTATTACAGGACTTTCGTAGAACTCTTCGGAACCGAAAAGGCAGACGCCGAGGCCATCCTGGAAGGAGGACAGAGAACGGCGGACCAGGCCACGGCTATGGGGCTGGAGGCTTCCGTGACCCCTCACTCCTGCTATACAATGAGCCCTAAACTGCTTGAGATCACGGCGAAAAGAGGTCTTGAGAGCGGCATCATCTCCTACCATAGCCAGGAAAGCCAGGAAGAAGAGGATATGATAATGAAAGGAAGCGGCGCCCTGTCAGACAACTATCACGGAAGAGGCCTTTCCACACCGCCGGTCACTGGAACAACCGCCCTGGAATACTTCATAGACCGAATCGCCGAGAAAGAAGGAAAGGTAAAAGGCAGGATAAACCTCGTCCACAACGTGGTAATAAGCCAAAGGAGCATAGACAGGGCAAAAGAGGCCCTTCAGAGTCCTTTCTTCACGATTTGTCCACTTTCCAACATATTCATCCACAGGCAGCTTCCTCCAATTGACCTTATGAGGAAAAACAACCTTAAGATCTGCATTGGAACAGACAGCCTGTCTTCCAACCTGATCCTGGATATGGTAAGGGAAATGGAATGCCTCCAGGAGAACTTCCCTGGTCTGGAACTCGGGGAAATCCTTGTCTGGGCCTGCACTAACGGAGCCGAACTCCTTGGAAAACAAGATAGTCTGGGAAGCATTGAAAAAGGCAAGACTCCCGGCATTGTTCTTTTGGAAAACGCGGAAGGATTCCGCCTAAACGAAAACAGCAAGTCAACAAGACTGATATAAAATGGCTACAAAGCTTTTTGAATCTCTGATAGTCGGTCCTATCCACAGCCGCAGGCTCGGGTCTTCGCTCGGCATCAACCTGATGCCGGAGCACGGCAAGATCTGCTCATTCGACTGCATCTACTGCGAGTGCGGGTGGAACAAGGATCACGATCAGGACAAACTCCGGCCGAGCGCAAAGCAAGTAGAACAGGCGCTCAAGGAAAGAGCCGAAGAACTTCATAGAGACAACATCAGGGTAGATTCCATCACTTTCTCGGGCAACGGAGAGCCTACTATCCATCCCGAGTTTGCCAAGATCGTGGACATTACGCTCCGCATCAGGGACGAATACCTCAAGGACGCTAAGGTTTCCGTCCTGAGCAATGCTTCAATGATCTGGAAAAAAGAGGTAAGGCAGGCTCTGATGAAAGTGGACAACCCTATCCTCAAGATTGACTCCACAGACAAGGATATCGTAAACGCCGTCAACCGTCCGGCCCCTGGCTACAGCCTGGATAAGACCATTGAAGACCTAAAGAAATTCAACGGAAACTTCATACTCCAGACCATCTTCTTCAAGACCATAAACTTCGACCTTACGGACAAAAAGCTCACGGAAGACTGGAGGAATCTTGTCAGACAGCTCAGGCCGAGGCAGATAATGATGTACACCCTGGACCGCGACACTCCAGCCAAAGACCTGAAGAAAGCAACAATGGAAGAGATGCGGGAGATCGCCCTTCCGCTCAAGGAAGAGGGATTTAACATAACCATTAACGGAGAAGCCGTATGAGAGCAGTAATACAGAGAGTCAAGCATTGCAGCGTCACCATAGAGGGCAAGGTGAAGTCTTCCATCGGCAAGGGAATGCTGGTGCTACTTGGCGTGGGAGAAGAAGACGGGGATGAAGACATAGCCTACCTGGTAAAGAAAATCTCCAACCTGAGAATCTTCGACGACCAGAACGGAGTGATGAACATCTCGGTAATGGATGACGGCGGAGACATCCTGGTTGTCAGCCAGTTCACCCTGATGGCCTCAACCTACAAGGGGAACCGCCCGTCCTACATCAAGGCTGCCAGGCCGGAGATTTCCATACCCCTCTACGAGGAATTCGTAAAGCAGCTTGGCATAGCCCTGGGAAAGGACATCCCTACCGGAGAATTCGGGGCAGACATGAAGGTGGAACTTCTGAACGACGGCCCCGTAACTATTATTATGGACAGCAAACAGAGAAATTTCTAAAAAACACAAGTATATGAAACTGACCGAAAAGTACAATCTGACAATAAACGCTGAAGAGCTCGAGAAAGAACTCGTCCAGATAAAGGAAAAGGCAAAGGCCAACTTCAATGAGGAAAACCTCAAGATCGCCCTTGGAGCCATAGACCTTACAAGCCTCCACACTTCAGACACCCCTGAATTCATCACAAAGTTCACCGATAAGGTAAACAAGTTCAAGGCACAGTATCCACAGTATCCTCTTCCGGCATCGATTTGCGTTTATCCTAACTTCGCAAAGACCGTAAAGGGAACCCTCAAGGAAGAAGGAGTCGGCATTACCACGGTTTCCGCCTGCTTCCCTTCATCGCAGAGTTTTCTGGACGTAAAGGAGCTGGAAACCAGACACGCCATTGAAGACGGCGCTACCGAGATAGACATCGTGCTTCCGCACAGCTCTTTCGTCGCCGGTAATCTGGAAGAGACCAGAAAGGAAATCTCATCACTGAGAAAGGTTACGGAAGGCAAGACTCTGAAAGTCATACTGGAAAGCGGTGCCCTGCAGACCGGATACCCTACCCTTCAGGAAGGAGTCGAGGCTATCGCCGAGGCATCCCTCCTTGCCCTTGAAGAAGGAGCGGATTTCATCAAGACATCTACCGGAAAGCAGGAGCCGAGCGCTACCCCAATCGCCGCCCTTGTGATGTGCAAATGCCTCAAGGTCTTCATGGAAAAGACCGGCAAAAGAAGAGGTTTCAAGCCAGCCGGCGGAGTTTCTTCTTCAGAGGATGCAATACTCTATCTGTCTATAGTCGAGCATACTATGGGAAGAGAGCAACTGACTCCAAAGTATTTCCGTATCGGAGCCAGCAGCCTTGCCAACAAGGTTCTCACCTCCCTTGAAGGCACCCCTGTGAAGTTCTACTAAAAAAGGATTTCCTCAGCGACGGCGTTGATCAGTTTGCCACGGAAGGCTTCACTCCTTCCGGCATCGATGCAGTACTCCCAGTACATTGCACCCAGCAGATGATGCTCTTTCGCAAACCGGCACTTTGCGCGGATTGACTGCTCGTTTTCAAAACCATATAAAAGATTGCCTTCCGCATCGGCGATGTATGGAACCCAGGCAATCTCGTCCCAGACTTCCTGATATCCTTCTCCTGGCTCTCCTGTCTCCCAGAATTCTTTCTGGAACGGATAGTTCACTCCCCCGCCGCTCTTTCCGTAGAACGGCATTCCAAGCACCAGCTTAGCTGGATCAAGCCCTGCCGCAATGTGCATCATCACAGCCTCTTCCGTAGTGCATTGCCCTGCAATCTTGCTCTCGACAGGATTCTCGCAACCTGTCAATTTAGAGGCAAACTGCCTGAAGTAATCGGCGTTGAGAATCACCGGAGTCTGGTACATCTGCCCGTATTGCTGGGCAACTGTAGAATCAGACGGATAGCCCAGAAAACCGAAGCCCATCCTTAGGTTTCCGATAAGGCTGTCTCGGAGAAGCTCTGTCTCGAACCTCTTCAGCGGAGCATGGTGATACGGAGCCACAGCCATATCGTAACTCATTATGTTGTAGAAGTCTATATATGGATCAACGGCCTTGAAATCGATGAACCTTGCAGTGGATATGGTTGCAATTGTCAAGAGCTTGTCATCGCCGAGAGCCTCTCTTAGTTCTTTTACCCAAAGGGTGAAATTGTCAATGTCGGTAGGAGCTGAAGAAATGCCTGCCACACCGCTGGAAGGATATTCCCAGTCCAGGTCTATGCCGTCTATGCCATAATCCTCGACAACCTTCTTGCAGGCAGCAACAAAAGCGTGCCTGTAGGCGGTGTCGGTGACCATCTCGCTGAAGCGGCCGCTCCCCCATCCTCCGATGGAAAGCTGCATGAAAACCTTCCTCTGTGCAGTCTTGTTATAATCATTCTTAAGATCAGCAATTTCCTTGAACCTTGGCGGGTTCTCAATGCTCAAACCTGAAAATGTACTGTCTATCCTGCCGAAAGCATAATCAATGTGAGTAACCTTCCCGAAATCCGGAAGGGGCTTCCCCTGCCCCCCGCTGACATACGCCACTACCACCGGACCTTGTTTCCCGTTGTCAACAATAACGGAAGAATCTCTGCAACTGCCCATCAACAAGGCAACTGCAAGGACAATGATTGTAAAAAGCCTGCACATGGACCAGATTAATTTTGCTGATAATAAGTGATTGTGCGCTTGATGATAAAAGTATAGTCTCCCCACTTCTTGGTGCACAACAGCCAGTTGCCCTTACTGTCAAAATCCGATAACTCGACAGTGTAAGGATCATTGTCTTCAACAGGTGCGAAATGAATGGATTCTTCCCGCTGAATGCCAATCACTAAACCGGTGCTATCCCTCTGATAGGTAACTTCAGTGTAATTGCCCATCTGATTGGTAGTCGTATATGTAACTGGGGCCTGGAATCCTTCACCATCTCCATAGGTCAGAACATTTATCCACGGGTCGTCTGACTCAAACGAGATGGTTTCTATCTTGTCTAGGCCATCATAAAGGATTTCAGCATTCTCCTTGTTTCCCCCGCTGCCAGTCCGTACAATTGAAGTGACTTTCCCGTTGGTGTCAAACTGTACGCAGACAGGAAGGACGTGTTCCCCCTGGTCATAATTCACCGATTCAACCTTCCCGTAAAGGTCGAAGGTAGCCACTGCAAAAAAGATGTTTTTCATACTATTTGTTATAAGAACTATCGCAATTCAGCTCCGAACTTCTCCTTGAAAAGTCGGAGGAGCTTCTCCATAATGGCATCCACAGCCTTGTCGGTCAAGGTCTTGTCAGGATCCTGGAGATAGAAGCTGATGGCATACTGTTTCTTGCCCTCAGGAATCTTGTCGCCGGTGTAGACATCGAAGAGGATAATGTTCTTAAGCAGCTTCTTCTCAGCCTGGTAAGCGGCATTTCTGAGGTCTGCGAAGGATACCTGGTAATCCAGCAACAGAGCCAAATCACGCTTAACTTCAGGGAATCTAGGAAGCTCGGTGAACTTGACAGAGTTCTTCTTGACCTTGTTCAGAAGGACATCCCAGGAGAATTCTGCGGCATAAACCTTCTGCTTGATGCCGAACTTCTTGGCAAGCTTGTCCTTAATGGCTCCCATTGTAACTATCTCCTTGCCGCTAGACTTAAGCTTGTAAGAAAGACCCTCGGAGAAGATATCTGAAGGAGCTCCCTCATAATCAAGATCTTTGATCTCTATTCCGAACTTCTTCAGAAGGAGTTCCACATAGCCTTTCAAGGAGAAATAGTCTCCACTTACGGTCTGGCTTCTCCAGCTCTTGAGCCCTTCTCCGGTCACAAAGAGGGAGAGTTTCGGACGCTCGGTATAGGCCTTCAGTGTGCTTCTTTCCTCTTCAGGCTTAACATAGTCCTTGTTGAAAGAGTAAACGTTGCCGAACTCGTAGAGCTTGAGCTGGGTCTCCTGACGGTTTATGTTGTATGCCACAACTTCAAGACCATTGAGAATAAGGGTCTGCCTCATACAGTTAAGGTCTGAAGAAAGCGGGTTGCAGATCATCACCAACTTATCCTGAGGATAGGTTTTGAGGTCTTCGTAATATGCGCTCTTGGTCAGGGAGTTGTTCATTGTCTCCAGGAAGCCGTTGGCGGTAAGGGTCTCGCAGGCAGTCTTCCTGATCTTCTCCGGATCAGGATGCGGAGCCACGTTGACTGAGCACTTGAGGCTTCCAGGAAGAGGAACATTGTTGTAGCCCCAAATCCTGAGAACATCTTCCACAACATCGCACTCGCGGTAAACGTCCACCCTGTATGTAGGAACCTTTACGGTGCAGCCAGTCTCGGTCTCGTTTACGAATTCCATCTCCAGATATTCGAGGATCTGATGAATCTTCTCTTTCCCTATCTTGCAGCCCATAAGAGCCTCCATACGGGCATAGTCAAGTTCAACGACCTTCTTCTCGATTGGCTTGGAAATCACATCCTTGACCGGACCTACTATCTTTCCTCCGGCAAGTTCCAGAACCAGCATTGCCGCCCTTTTGAGAGCATATGGAACCATATTCGGATCGCATCCCCTCTCGAAGCGGAAGCTTGCCTCTGTCTTGAGGGTATGACGCTTGGAAGTCTTTCTCACGAATACAGGATTGAAGTATGCGCTCTCCAGGAAAACGGAAGTGGTGCTGTCCTTCACGCCGCTGTCCTGACCGCCGAACACTCCGGCAATGCACATCGGACTCTCGGCATTGCAAATCATAAGGTCCTGATCGCTGAGCTTGCGCTCCACCCCGTCGAGAGTAGTGAAAGGAGTCCCTTCCTTGCAGAAATCTACCACGATCTTCCGCCCCTTTACATAGTCCACGTCAAAGGCATGCATAGGATTGCCTGTCTCTATGAGGATATAGTTTGTTATGTCCACGATGTTGTTGATTGGACGGAAACCTACGCTGAGAAGCTTTTTCTTCATCCAGTCCGGAGACTCCTTTACGGTGATTCCCTCTATAGTAAGGCCACTGTATCGCGGAGCTCCTTCAGGTTGATTGACAATAACTTCTACGGCCCTGTCATTTTCTTCTCCCGCCTTGAATCCATCCACTGAAGGGAAGGTCAACTCACCGCCAAGGTTATTGAGCCTGAGATAAGCGCTGAGGTCCCTTGCTACTCCTATGAAAGAAGCCGCGTCTATGCGGTTAGGAGTAAGGCCTATGGTGTAAACTGTATCTGTCTTGAATCCGAAATAATCCCTTGCCTTCATTCCCACAGGAGTATCCTCAGGAAGTACCATAATGCCGGCATGGTCGTTTCCAACGCCCAGCTCGTCTTCCGCGCAGAGCATTCCAAAGCTCTCCACACCCCTGATCTTGGATTTCTTTATCTTGACATCCTGACCTCCGATAACCAGTTTGGTGTTTATGGTTGCAAGCATAACCTTCTGGCCGGCAGCAACATTTGGAGCACCGCACACAACCTGGAGAATCTCTCCGCTTCCATTGTCAACCTTGGTTACGTGAAGATGGTCAGAATCCGGATGCGGCTCACACTCCAGCACTTTGGCTGTAACCACACCTTCCAGGCCACCAGGGATCTCTTCCACTATATCCTGGTGCTCAACTTCCAAACCTATGTTGGTCAAAATCTGCGCAACCTCATCTGGATTGAGGTTAAACTTGACATACTCTTTTAGCCAATTGTAAGAAATATCCATAATTAATCTTTTGTATTGTCAAACAATGAATCCACAAACTCTTCGCGGCTGAAAACCTTGAGGTTATCCACCTGCTCGCCCACACCTATGAATTTTACGGGAATCTTGAACTGCTCAGCGATGCCGATGACAACGCCTCCCTTGGCGCTGCCGTCCAGTTTGGTGACAGCCAGGGAAGATATATCAGTAGCCTTGGAAAACTCCTTTGCCTGGATCAGGGCGTTCTGCCCTGTAGATCCGTCAAGGACAAGCATGACATCGTGAGGAGCATCGGGGACAACCTTCTTCATCACGTTCTTTATCTTGGTCAGCTCGTTCATCAGACCCACTTTGTTATGAAGCCTTCCGGCAGTATCTATTATCACCACATCCATTCCCTTTGCAACCGCAGAACTTACAGTGTCAAAGGCAACTGCGGCGGGATCCGCTCCCATCTTCTGCTTGACGATCTCCACTCCGGCCCTCTGGGCCCAGATGTCCAGCTGCTCCACTGCGGCGGCACGGAAAGTATCGGCTGCTCCGATCATAACCTTCTTGCCGGAAGACTTGAGCTGTGAAGCGATCTTTCCGATCGTGGTAGTCTTGCCCACTCCATTTACCCCCACAACCATCATTATGTAAGGCTTCTTTGAGAAATCAAACACCTTGCTGGAATCAGTGAAGGCGGAATCCACATACTCCTGGTCAGAGACCCCGGTTGTGGAAGAAACTGTCAGCATATCGGAGATTTCCTCCTTGAGAATCTCCATCACCTTGTCCGTGGTGACTCCCTTCTCACGGCGAACCCTCTCCTGAAGGCGGTCCATAATCTTTGAAGTGGTGTCTATTCCCACGTCCGAACCGATGAGGGCTTCCTCAATACTCTCCAGAACCTCATCATCCACAACGCTTTTGCCTAAAAGGGCATCAGCCATCCTTGAGAAGAATCCCCTTCTGGTCTTGTGAAGGCCCAGGTCCAAAGACGAATCCGTTTTTTTCTTTCTAGAGAAAAGTCCCATACAACTCAATGAATTAATCCGGCAAAACCGTAAAATAACTTACAAATATAATCAAAAAAGGGGATGACCGGATGGTCACCCCCTAACTTGCGCGATGGTCCAGAATTTAGTTCTTCTTGCCTGCGAGGAACTCCTTCTCCTGTCCTACAGGAACAACAGCCTCTTCGAAATAGTAAGAACCGGTCTTCTTGCTTCTGACCATACGGATACATTTAACAACATTCTTATTCTGAGACTTGTCGCCAGCGAACGTTGCAACCGCTTTCTTTGCCATATTCTAAACCTTTTTAATTATTTAACTTCTCTGTGCAGCGTAACTCTCTTGAGGTAAGGATTGTACTTCTTACGCTCCAGACGCTGGTTTGTGTTCTTCTTGTTCTTGGTGGTGATGTAACGGCTCATGCCTGGAACACCGCTCTCCCTCTGCTCTGTGCACTCGAGGATAACCTGAACTCTGTTTTCTTTCTTTGCCATAGCCTAACCTCCTTAAACGATGTCAATATAACCATTATCCATAGCCTTCTTGAGCTCAGCCTCGAGGCCATTCTTGTTGATGTTGCGCATACCTGCGGCGCTTACCTTAAGGGTAACGAACCTCTTCTCGCTCTCCAGCCAGAACCTCTTCTCTCTCAGATTAACGGCGAATTCACGCTTGGTGCGCCTCTTTGAGTGAGAAACGTTGTTACCAATCATTCTCTTTTTACCTGTGATTTGACAAACCCTTGCCATAACTGTATCTTTTTATTTTATAATTTCAAAATCGGGGTGCAAATATGAGAAATATTTTTCTAATTCCCAAATTAAATGTTTCTTACAAACTTAAAAATGCGGTTCCATCTGATACTCTGAGGGAAACTGCGGTACCTGTCTCTTGAGAACCATATCAGGTACGGAGTACCTACTATATGGTCTTCAGGAACAAAGCCCCAATACCTGGAATCCAGAGAATTGTGGCGGTTATCACCCATCATCCAATAGTAATCCTGACGGAAAGTATAGGTGGTGGTTTCCTGCCCGTTTATGAAGAATTTACCATCTTTTTCCTCCAGGGAATTATCCTCATAGGATGTAATAATTCTGCGATAGAGGGAGATGTTTTTATCATCCAAGGTGACAGTTGCCCCTGCCTGCGGAATCCATATCGGACCGTAGTTGTCCCTTGTCCAGCGGCGGAGAGTGTCGAACGGGAAAAGCATCAGAGGGGAATCCGGATAATCCGGAGGATACACATCTATGTTTTCCTCGATCTTCAGGACTGCCGGGAAGCGGGAGAACTGAGCAGCCTCTTCTGCCGTCAGGGAAATGTCCGGATATCCCGGAAGTGACGGATCAAACTGGGAATCCTCAGGATTGATCCGCATATCGTCCAGGGTTATCTTGTTGATTGGATCTCCCTTTGTAATAACGGTATAGGAGCTCTGGACAGAAGACCTCTGCGGTTCTTTCTTCCTGTTTACATAAACGGCACCGTCAATAACCTGAAGAGTATCTCCAGGAATAGCTACGCAACGTTTTACGTAATTGTCTTTCTTGTCCTTTGGACGCACGACCATAGGGCCGTAAGCATCCACGACAGCCTGTCTGTCACCTCCGTTCAGGCGCACCATCTGATAATAGTCTGCCTGAGGAACCTGCTTCAGTACGGTATCTCCATGAGGGAAAGAGAACACTACTATATCATAGCGCTTAACCTTCCCGAAACCTTTAAGTCTGCGGTACTTGTTCTGAATGAGAGTAGAATAGGATTCTCCGCCGAAAATCGAATTGTGGACCAGCGGAACCGAAAGCGGAGTCTGCGGAATCTTTGGACCATATGCTACCTTGGAAACAAAAAGATAGTCTCCGGTAAACAGTGTCTTTTCCATAGACGGTGAAGGAATGGTGAAGGCCTCGAACCAGAAAATCTTTATAACCATAGCCGCAACCACGGCAAAGATACCTGCGTCGAGCCAGTCCAGAAGAGTATCGGTGAAGTTACCCTTCTTCTCCTTCCGCCTCCAGAAAGCCCACTTGACCTTCTTGGTCACGTATAAATCGAAAATTACCGGCAAGCCCAAAAGCCACCAGTAATTTCCGAGCCATATGACCCACAAAAGGTAAAGCGTTCCCCAAAGGGCGAACTTAAACCATTTGTTCCGATAGAATCCCATCCACGGTCATATTAGTCCAAAGACTTTACTACCTTCTCGAAAGCCTGAGGATTATTCATAGCCAGATCGGCGAGGACCTTGCGGTTGAGGCTTACATTGTTCTTGGCAAGCTTGCCGATGAACTGGGAGTAATTCAGACCGTAAGCTCTTACGGCTGCATTGATTCTCTGGATCCAGAGTACCCTGTAGTTTCTCTTCTTGTCCTTGCGGTCGTTGTAGGCGTGTGTCCAACCTTTCTCAAGGGTGTTCTTTGCTACGGTGTAGACGTTAGCCCTTGCGTGGAAATTGCCTTTGGTCTGCTTTAAGATTTTCTTGCGTCTTGCTCTTGACGCTACAGAATTTACACTTCTTGGCATAATTCATTGTTTTTGGAAGCCAGCGCTCTTCTCCAATAAGAGACTTGTTCTGCTGGACGTCCGGTTAATAATTTAGTTAACTCTTTAAGAGAGAATCAGCTGTTTAACTCTCTTCTCGTCACTGCCTGCAATCACACCGGAGTAAGCAAGGTTTCTCTTGCGCTTGGTGGTCTTCTTAGTCAAAATATGACTGTGGTAGGCATGACGCCTTTTGATTTTACCCGAGCCAGTAAGCTCGAAACGCTTTTTGGCACTGGACTTGGTCTTTAATTTTGGCATATCTTTACTTTTTTTTAATAGGTGCAATTATCATTGTCATCCTCTTTCCTTCAAGGAGTGGCATCTTCTCAGCCTTTCCGAACTCCTCAAGTTCCACTGCAAATCTCAGAAGGAGCTTCTCGCCCTGCTCCGAGAATAGGATCGAGCGTCCCTTGAAAAACACGTACGCTTTCACCTTGTTGCCTTCCTTGAGGAAGTTCTTGGCATGGTTCAACTTAAACTGGAAGTCGTGCTCGTCGGTCTGCGGACCGAAACGCAGTTCCTTGATCTCAGTCTTGGCTGCGTTGGCCTTCATTTCCTTGGCCTTCTTCCTCTGCTGATAGAGATACTTCTGGTAATCAACTATCCTGCATACAGGAGGGGTTGCGTTAGGTACGATCTCAACCAAATCGAGCTCCATTTCCTGGGCCATCTTCAATGCCTGAGCTATAGGGTAAACCTTCTGCTCCGGCACATTGTCTCCGACTACCCTGACTTCGGGTACTCTGATCTGCTCGTTGAAACGAGGGCCTTCTTCTTCCTTGCGGAAGTTTTTCTGCCCTTTCAAGCCCGGCTTCCCGGCTGGGGTTGCTGGCTTGTGGAACTGGTTCGTTCCCTGTGGCTTAAAACCACCGGAACGGGGTTTGAATGCTGCGATACGCTATCCTCCTATTTTAAGTTAAACATATTATTCTGCAGGTTTAACCGGTTCTCCCAGTTCCTGCTTTATTTTCTCGTTAATCAGAGCAACGAATTCCTCCACCTTCATAACTCCAAGGTTTTCACCACCTTGCTTTCTTACTGCCACACATCCGCTCTCCATTTCCTTTTCTCCGACAACCAGCAGATAAGGCATCTTCTTAAGCTCGTTTTCCCTGATTCTCTTGCCTATAGTTTCATTGCGGTCGTCTATGGAGGCGCGAATTTCGCAATTTTTTAGTGAATTGCAAACTTTTTTGGCAAAATCCACATATTTTTCCCCGACTGGGAGCACTACGCACTGGTCCGGAGTCAGCCACAGAGGCAGATTTCCGGCGGTATGCTCCAGCAGAACGGCCACGAATCTCTCCATGGATCCGAACGGAGCCCTGTGAATCATGATCGGGCGATGCTTGAGATTGTCCGCACCGGTATATTCAAGTCCGAATCTCTCAGGCAGGTTGTAGTCTACCTGGATGGTTCCAAGCTGCCACTGCCTTCCGATAGCGTCCTTGACCATAAAGTCCAGTTTAGGACCGTAGAAAGCGGCCTCGCCATACTCAACCTTGGTCTTCAGGCCCTTTTCGGCTGCAGACTCGATGATGGCCTGCTCTGCCTTCTCCCAGTTCTCCTCGCTTCCGATATACTTTGAACGGTCTACCTTGTCGCGGAGAGAAACCTGAGCGGTATACTGGTCGAACTTCAGTGTCTTGAATATGTAAAGCACGATGTCTATAACCTTGCAGAACTCTTCCTTCAGCTGGTCCGGCCTTACGAACAGGTGGGCGTCGTCCTGGGTGAATCCGCGGACTCTTGTCAGTCCGTGCAGCTCTCCGCTCTGCTCGTAGCGGTATACGGTTCCGAACTCGGCGAACCTTAAAGGAAGATCCTTATAGGAACGTGGCTTGGTCTTGTATATCTCGCAGTGATGAGGACAGTTCATCGGCTTGAGAAGGAATTCCTCGCCTTCCTGCGGAGTTGTAATCGGGCGGAATGAATCCTTGCCGTATTTTGCCCAGTGTCCGGAAGTTACATATAGTTCCTTCTGGCCTATATGAGGAGTGATTACAGGAAGATATCCGTAGTCGCTCTGAACCTTTCTGAGGAAGTTCTCCAGTCTGGTCCTGAGGGCTGCTCCCCTAGGAAGCCACAGAGGAAGACCGGCTCCGACCTTCTGGCTGAAGGCGAACAGTTCCAGGTCTTTGCCCAGCTTGCGGTGGTCACGTTTCTTGGCCTCTTCCAATACCTTCAGGTACTCGTCCAGCATGCTCTTCTTAGGGAAGGTGATACCGTAGATTCGGGTAAGCTGCTTGCGCTTCTCGTCTCCTCTCCAGTATGCTCCGGCGATGGAAGTCAACTTTATGGCCTTGATCATTGCTGTGGACATGATATGAGGTCCTCGGCAAAGGTCGGTGAAGTTTCCGTTGGTATAGAAAGAAATCGATCCGTCCTTAAGTTCCCCTATCAGTTCTGTCTTGTACTCGTCTCCCTTGGCGGTGAAATAGTCAAGAGCTTCCTGCTTAGGAACTTCCCGGCGAACATACTGCTCGCCTGTGCGTGCCAGCTCCAGCATCTTGTCTTCCACTTTCTTGAGGTCAGCCTCGGTAAGGGTCTTGTCTCCGAGATCGACATCATAGTAGAAACCGCTGTCGATGGCAGGGCCGATTCCGAACTTTATGCCCGGATAAATGGCCTCCAGTGCCTCTGCCATAAGGTGAGACGAAGAATGCCAGAAAGCTTTCTTTCCTTCGTCGTCATCCCACTTGTGCAGACGGATGGACGCATCGTTTTCAATTGGTGTGCGCAGGTCAGTAACCTGGTCATTTACAGAGACAGACAACACCTCTGCCGCAAGACGGGGGCTAATGCTCTCGGCAATCTGATACCCCGAAATGCCTTTTTCAAATTCCTTTACACTCCCGTCCGGAAATGTAATCTTTACAATACTCATAGTGTATACCTTTAGTTAATTATCTCAAGTGCAATACCTAGCACTTGGCTTCAAATAGCCTGCAAATCTACAAAATTTAATATCTTTGCACAACATACCAAGCCAAACTCATTGTCATTTATGGAAGAAAACAAGGTTCAACCGGTAAGCAAGTTCAACACCGCAGCCATTGAAGGGCTCAAGCTGGCGGCTATCAGCATCATCTTCATGCTTATTTCCTCACTGATACCTCAGAACACCACTGGAGGAATCCTCGCCATAATCCTTTCCCTCCTCAAGCTGGCGGCAACCATCACTTTCCTTTGGTTCGCAATGAAGAAATACTCAGTCCGCAATGCAGCCGTAGAGGGTTTCACAACTTATGGTAAGGTTTTCTCTTTCGGATTCCTTACTTCGCTGTTTTCAGGCATCGTGCTTGCGGCTTTTACCTTCATCAACATGAAGTTCATAAGTCCGGAGATGACCGAAACCGCAAGAGAGGCGCTTTCTACCCAGCTTTCGGCCATACCTACCGTGGATTCAAGTATGATAGACATGATTTCCGCCAACCTGGAAGCCGTGTCATCCTTCGGAATGCTGTTCAACGCCTTGTTCTACGGACTAATCTGGTCCCTGATACTGGCGGCTTCCACAAAGGTCAACCCTGCTGGCAATTTCTATAACAACTAAGACCCAATATGGACATTTCGGTCGTAATAGCACTATACAACGAAAAGGAATCGCTGAGAGAACTGGTTTCCGGAATCAGGGAGAATCTGGATGCCGCTTCCCTTTCCTATGAGATAATAATGGTCAGCGACGGAAGCACGGACGGTAGCTGGGAAGAGATTGAAGCCATCGCCTCCGAGGCCAACGCTGAAGGAAAGCAGATTATTCACGGAATCTGTTTCAGGCGCAACTACGGAAAGAGCGCCGCCTTGTACTGCGGATTCGAAGCCGCCCAGGGAGATGTTGTCATCACTATGGATGCCGACCTCCAGGACGACCCGAAAGAACTTCCTGAGCTTTACCGCATGGTCAAGGAAGAGGGATATGACCTTGTAAGCGGCTGGAAAAAGAAAAGATACGACAACAAACTCACAAAGAACATCCCTTCAAAGATATACAATGCCACCGCCCGTTGCGTGACAAAGGTAAAGCTTCACGACATGAACTGCGGGCTTAAGGCCTACAAGAATGAGGTGGTCAAGAACATCGAGGTCTATGGAGAGATGCACCGATACATTCCGTTCCTGGCCAAGGAAGCCGGATTTACCAACATCGGAGAAAAGGAAGTCGCTCATCACAAACGCAAATTCGGAAAGAGCAAGTTCGGCCTCAACCGTTTCGTAAACGGTTATCTGGATCTGATGAGCCTTTGGTTCCTTCAGAAGTTCGGCAAGAAGCCAATGCACTTTTTCGGGGTATGGGGAACCATAATGTTCCTGGTCGGCGGCATAATCGCCCTGTGGATAATCATCCGCAAACTCGTCCTACAGCACATGATGCAGAGCCAGCTCGACACCCAGGGATTCACGGAGATAAAGCTCAGGGCCGTAACGGACCAACCGCTGTTCTACATCTCCCTTGTCGCCATAATACTTGGAGCCATGCTGTTTTTGACCGGGTTCATCGCAGAGCTCATAAGCCGCAACTCCACCCAGAGGAATACCTACAAGATAAAAAAACAATTCTAACGGCCTATAGGTCTGGCAGGAACGCCGGCCACCGTAACTCCTTCGGGGACGTCTTTCGTGACTACCGCCCCGGCCGCAATCGTTGCGTTATCGCCGATGGAAATGTCTCCTATCGCGATGCTGAGTGCACCGAATTCAACATTTCTCCCTATCCTTGGGGCTCCGGCATTGCCTCTCCCCTTGTTTCCTACCGTAACTCCCTGGCGGATATAGACATTTTCCCCGCATGTCGCCGGATAGAACACAATCCCTCCACCATGCGCAATCGTGAAATGTCTGGGAAGATGGAACTTGGAGGATATTTCTATTCCGTATTTTCTCCTGAGACGGTTAAGATACAGAAGATGAATGTAATAAAGAGGTCTCAGCACCTTTACTCCTTGAAGCCAATAGCAGATCCTGTGATGGAAGATATACTTGAAAGGCGGCACAAAGAAAACATTGCGGAAAAAGGAACCGCAGTAGTTGGGATTATTGGCATCTTCCTTTAGTTCCCCGACAAGCATCCTGAATGTAAACCGGTCTTTCATAGCTGGGCAAAATTATCTTTTCACCTGGATTCCAAGGATGCCTAAAGACATAATTCTCAAATTGTATGTGAAGATTTTCACGATTCCGGAATCGTAAATGATATTTGGACGATTTTAGTAAATTTGTCAAGCAAAAGACCGTTATGAAAAAGATATATTTACTGGCTCTGGCTATCGCCTCAGCGATGTTTTCAAGCTGCAGCGGGCCTAAGGACGGGGATTATACCCTGCATCTTCTAACCACAAACGATGTCCACGGGACCTGGTTCGACTCCACCTATACGGACGGAAACCAGAAAAAGTCCCTGATGGCCATAAGTCAAGTGGTCAACCGCTTCAGAGACAGTGTGGGAGCAGAGAATGTAATACTCATCGACGCAGGAGACTGTCTCCAGGGAGACAACGCCCCCTACTATTTCAACTATGTCGACACAGTGTCCCCTCACCTGTTTCCAAGGCTTCTGGAGTATATGAAATACGATGCGGTTGCAGTGGGCAATCACGACATAGAGACAGGACACGACGTGTTTGACAGGGTGGCTGCCCAGATGGCAGAAAAAGGCATACCGTTCCTCGGCGGAAACGCCATCAAAGACAGCTGTCCCGTCTCTGAAGAAGACGGAGAAAAGACCGGATACAGTTTTGACGACAGATATTTTCCTGTATACAAGATCGTTGAGAGAGGAGGGCTCAAGGTAGCTATCCTTGGATATTCCAACCCTAACATGAAAGCCTGGCTGGACGAAAGCGTGTTCAGCGGAATCCATTTCGTGTCCCTGATTCCTCTGGTTCAGCAGGATGTGGACAAAGTCATCCGGAAGGAAAAACCCCAGGTTGTGATAGTAGCCATCCACTCCGGCACCGGAGATGGCAAGGGCAGCAGCTATGAAAGCCAGGGTCTGGATCTTCTCAACAGTCTCAGAGGAGTGGACTTCGTAGTCTGCTCTCACGACCACAGGCCTTATATAGCCCAGACGGACAGCATCTGCCTGATTAACTCCGGAAGCCATTCCAAGAACGTTGGCCACGGGCAAATAAACCTCAAGATCAGAAAAGGCAAGGTGGTGGAGAAAAAGGTGACATCCGAAAATATCGAATCCGACCTTAAGGACGTAGACACCGTGATGAGAAACATGTTCCGTCCTGAATTTTTGAAAGTCAGGGAGTTTACCCTCACCGAAGTGGGAACTCTTGACAAAGATATGGCAACCCGGGATTCATACCGCGGAATGAGTTTCTACATGAACCTCATCCATACGGTGGGGCTGGCTTCTTCCGGTGCGGACATCTCCATAGCGGCACCTCTGACATACAACAAGACCATCAAAGCCGGCAGCCTGGTGTACAACGACCTGTTTACAATCTATCCGTTCGAGAACCAGATGTTTGTCATCACGATGAGCGGACGGGAACTCAAAGACTATCTGGAGGCTTCTTACGACAAGTGGATAATGGCCGACTCTACCGGGCACCTGCTCAAGATCCAGCTCAGGGAAGATCCCCGCAACAACCAGGAGGTCTGGTCTTTCGTTAACCGCTCATATAACTTTGACTCCGCAGCCGGAATCTATTATTCCGTGGATATAACGATGCCTAGAGGGGAAAGAGTCAAAATACTGTCCATGGCAGACGGTACTCCTTTCGACATGGACAAAACCTACAAGGTTGCAATGACATCCTACAGGGCAAGCGGTGGCGGAGGACTGCTGGATGAAATAGGAATAGAGACGGACAGGATAGATGAGCGCATAGTCGCCAAGTACCCTGAATACAGAGACGTTATCTACAGGTACCTGCAAAAGCACAAGACTATCAAGGCCGACGAGGTATCGGACCGCAACATAATCGGCGGTTGGGAATTCATTCCGCGCCTGAAAGCAAGGAAACTCCTTGACCAGGATATGAATCTATTATTCGGCGAAGATTAACCTTACAACACTTCTGCCGCGTCGCGGATGGCTTCACTCATCGTAGGATGAGGGAATACAGTGTTCTTCACCTGAGTGGCAGTTGCGCCAAGGTCCAGGGCCAGAACCATTCCGCCAATTATTTCCGTAACATCTGCTCCTATCAGATGGACGCCGAGGAGCTTGTCCGTATCGGCATCGCTGATGAGCTTGACGAATCCGTCTGTCTTGCCGGCAGCCGTAGCCTTTCCGGAAGCGGTAAACATGAACTTTCCGACCTTGTAGTTGATTCCCAGTTCCTTTGCCTTGCGCTCGGTCATTCCGCAAGAAGCTATCTGAGGAGTGGTATATGTTGCGCCAGGGATATGGTCGTAGTTAACCGGATGGAATTTGGCAGGTCTGCCCTCGGCATCAGTCTTTCCTTCATCCTCAGCGATGTGTTCCACACACGCAACAGCCTCAGCGGAAGCCATGTGCGCAAGAGCCGGAGTAGGTATCACGTCTCCGATGGCGTATATGTTGGCCACTCCGGTATGGAAGAAAGCGTTAACACTGATCTTGCCGCGGTCCGTGGCGATGCCGACATTCTCAAGGCCGAGGTCATCTGTGTTAGGAGCAACGCCAACGGCGCAGAGAACCCTTTCGACCTTAATCGTCTCCACTCCCTTCTTGCTCTCCACGGTAACGGTAACGTTTTCAGAATCTGAAGACTCCTTGTCTATCTCCACTCCGCATACCTTGGTGCTTACCATAACCTTCATTCCATCCTTGCGGAAAGAGCGGCTGAGCTGGGCGGATACATCGTCATCCTCCAGAGGAACTATGCGGTCCAGGAACTCGATCAGGTGAACTTGGCATCCCATAGCCATATAGAAGTCTGCCAGTTCGCTTCCGATTGCTCCGGAACCGATTACTGCCAGAGACTTAGGGAGGGTCTGAGGTACAAGCGCCTGCTTGTAGGAGATTATCTTCTCGCCGTCAAACGGAGCAAAAGGCAGAGCCTTCGGATGGGCTCCGGTGGCGATGATAATATATTTTCCTTCAAGCGTTTCATCTCCAACGGTTACGGTATGTTCGCCGGTAATGGTGGCCTTGCCGTTGACAACGGTAATCTTGTTCTTCTTGAAAAGGAATTCCACTCCCTTTCTCATCTTGTCTGCAACTCCCCTTTCCCTTTCAACGATCTTGGCAACGTCTGCCTTGAGGTCTTTGGTGCGCTCAGGGTCAGCGATATTGTCTCCATCGAAGGATATTCCGTATGAGGCAAGATGCTTGAAAGCCTGGAAAGTTTCAGCTGATTTAAGTAAAGCCTTGGTTGGGATGCAGCCCCAGTTGAGGCAGATTCCGCCAATTTCGGCTTTTTCCACAACAGCTACATTGAATCCATATTGAGCGGCCTTTACGGCGGCAACATATCCGCCAGGGCCTGAACCGATTACTATAATGTCGTATGTCATATCGCGATAAAACTAAACAAGTCCTTTTCCGTGGCAGTTCTTGAATTTCTTGCCGCTTCCGCAAGGGCAAGGGTCATTTCTGCCGACTTTCTTCTCTACGTGTACAGGCTGGTTGCTTCTTTCCTGCCTTCCGGCTGCAGCTGCGGCCTCGGCACTACCGTCGTCCCTTCTCATACTCATACGGCTCATATCCGTCTTCTTGCGGCGGGCCTCCTGCCTGAGCTGGGCGTCATTTTCTTCCCTCAGATTGACCTGAGCCCTTACCAGGAATGATATCACATCCCTGCTGATGTTCTCAACAACGCTTGAGAAGAGGTTGTAGCCTTCGAATTTGTAGATAATCAGAGGATCCTTCTGTTCGTAGGTGGCATTCTGAACGCTCTGCTTCAGGTCATCCATATCCCTGAGGTGCTGCTTCCAGTGCTCGTCTATCTTAATCAGGGTTACGCTTCTTACCAGCGCCTTCTGGATTTCCTTTCCCTTGGTGTCCATTGCCTTTTTCATATTGACGATAAGGTTCAGCACCTTATGACCGTCAGTAATAGGAATTGCTATGTTCTGGTAGGCGGCAGCCTGAGTTTCATATACTCTTTCAACTATAGGGAATGTCTTGGTAACCAGAGTCTCTCCCCTTCTTTCAATTACCTCGGCGATTGCCTGCTCCAGAAGGTCGCTCATCTGGTTCTTGGAGCAATTGCGGAAGAACTCCTCATCGAACTGAGGATCAATGGAAACCTGCTTGATCATCTCCAGCTTGAATCCCTCGTAATCGTAATCATCCTTGCGGGAAGCCAGAGCCTCTGCAAAGTCGGCGATCATGTTCTGAAGGTCAACGTCCATCCTTTCTCCATTGAGGGCGTTGTTTCTGCGGGCATAGATCACAGTTCTCTGGGTATTCATCACGTCATCATACTCCAGAAGCCTCTTCCTGATACCGAAGTTGTTCTCTTCAACCTTCTTCTGCGCCCTTTCCACGGATGAAGACAGCCATTTGTGCTGAAGTACCTCTCCGTCTTTCATTCCCATACGGTCCACGAGCTTGGCTATCCTGTCAGCTCCGAAGAGTCGCATAAGGTTGTCCTCCAGGGAAACATAGAACTCGGAAGAACCCGGGTCTCCCTGTCTTCCGGCACGGCCTCTGAGCTGGCGGTCCACGCGGCGGCTGTCGTGTCTTTCAGTACCGATGATGGCAAGACCTCCTGCCTCGACAACACCAGGACCGAGCTTGATGTCCGTTCCTCGTCCTGCCATGTTGGTGGCGATGGTGACAGTTCCAGGCTGACCGGCATTGGCAACGATCTCCGCTTCCTTGGCGTGAAGCTTGGCATTCAACACATTATGTGGTATCCTTCTAAGTTTCAGAGATTTGCTAAGCATCTCGGAAATCTCCACGGAAGTTGTACCCACAAGAACCGGACGGCCCTGGTTTCGCAGTTCCGTGATTCTGTCTATAACGGCGTTGAACTTGTCTTTCCTTGTCTTGTAGATGAGGTCCTCCTCGTCTTTTCGGATAACCGGCTTGTTGGTAGGAATGGTTACTACATCCAGCTTGTAGATGGACCAGAACTCTCCGGCCTCAGTGGAAGCCGTACCCGTCATACCTGCCAGCTTATGGTACATCCTGAAGTAGTTCTGCAGGGTAATGGTTGCGAATGTCTGGGTAGCGGCCTCCACCTTCACATTCTCCTTTGCCTCCACTGCCTGGTGCAGACCGTCTGACCAGCGCCTTCCCTCCATTATACGGCCCGTCTGCTCGTCCACGATCTTGATCTTGTTGTCCATTATCACATAATCCACATCCTTCTCGAAGAGGGTGTAGGCCTTAAGCAACTGTGTCACTGTATGAACCCTCTCTGCCTTTATGGCATAGTCCGCTATGAGCTGTTCCTTCTCGGCGAGTTTCTCCTGGTCGGAGATGTTCTTCTTCTCTATCTCAGCCACCTCTACTCCGACGTCAGGAAGCACGAAGAACTTAGGGTCGCTGACCAGGGAGGCGATGTACTCGTTACCCTTGTCGGTCAATTCGACGCTCTTGTCGTGCTCGTCGATGATGAAATACAGAGGATCGGTGACAACATGCATCTCCTTGTTCTGGTTCTGCATGTAGAAATTGTTGGTAGACTGAAGGAGCTGTTTCATTCCCTGCTCGGAAAGGAACTTGATCAGAGGATTGTACTTAGGCAGAGCCTTGTGGGCTCTCAGAAGTGCCATTCCTCCATCTTTCTCGTTGCCCTGGGAAATGAGCCTCTTGGCTTCGTTGAGATATCTTGTAGCCTCCTGTTTCTGAAGGTTGTATATCTTTTCAACATAAGGGCGGTATTCCTCGTACTGCTGGTCTTCTCCCTTAGGAACCGGACCTGAAATGATAAGAGGGGTACGGGCATCGTCGATGAGCACGGAATCCACCTCATCCACGATAGCATAGTGATGCTCTCTCTGAACCAGATCCTCAAGGCCGACGGCCATATTGTCTCTAAGGTAGTCGAAACCGAACTCGTTGTTTGTTCCGAAAGTAACGTCTGCAAGATATGCTTTCTTCCTGGCCTCGGAATTAGGCTCGTGCTTGTCTATGCAGTCTACGCTCAGTCCGTGGAACTGATAAAGAGGTCCCATCCACTCGGAGTCTCTCTTTGCCAGATAGTCGTTAACCGTAACCATGTGCACACCGAATCCGGCAAGTGCGTTCAAGAACACTGGAAGGGTCGCAACCAGGGTCTTTCCTTCACCAGTTGCCATCTCGGCGATCTTGCCCTGGTGCAGAACGATACCTCCGATCAGCTGCACATCGTAATGAACCATATCCCAGGTAATCATATTTCCGCCGGCCACCCAGCTGTTGTGCCAGATAGCGGTATCACCATCTATCTCCACATAATCGAACCTTGTACTCAGGTCCTTGTCAAATTCGGTGGCATTTACCCTGATGGTCTCATTCTCCTTGAATCTGCGGGCAGTGGACTTCATTATGGCAAAGGCAACAGGAAGCACTTCATTCAGCACAACCTCCACATCCTCGTTGATTTTCTTCTTGAGACGGTCGTCCTCGGCTGCCAGTTTTTCTTTCTCCCTTGCGGAAATCTCAACATCTTCAAGCTTGATCTTGAGAGCCTTGCGACTTTCTACATCGGATGATATACGATCGCGGATTATCTTGCGGATCTTGTTTGTCTCCTCTCTAAGCTCGTTGTCTGAAAGGGCGTCCACCCTGTCGTATTCTGAAAGGACTTTGTTCAAAATCGGCTTTATTGCCTTGAGGTCTCTCTCCTCCTTCGAGCCGAAAAGTTTTTTCAGAATGTCTGATAATGTACTCATATACGGTAATCTGTATTTTTAATTCCTTTTTCTTTTCATTACGACAATCCTGCCAAATGAAATAACTGACAAATTTGCAGAAAAAAAGCGGAAAAATCAATAAATTTGCTCCGCTATGAAGACAATAAATCTGATACTTGCACTGTCATTGATCGTGGCGACGTCTTCCTGCAGGAAAGAACTGGAGGTTATTCCCCCTACAGATACTGCCGTCACTCCCCCCTTTGAAGGAAGCGTTACCGGCTTCTACCTTCTGAACGAAGGCAATATGGGAAGCAACAAGGCTTCTCTGGATTTCTTTGACTATACTTCCGGCATCTATATGAAGAATATCTTCCCTATCCGGAATCCAATGGTCGCCAGGGAACTCGGCGATGTGGGCAACGACCTTCAGATTTACGGGAAAAAGCTCTATGCCGTAATCAACTGCTCAAATTTCGTGGAGGTTATGGATAGCCGGGATGCAGGTCACATCACCCAGATTTCCATCCCGAACTGCCGCTACATAACCTTTGACAAGGGCTATGCCTACGTGTCTTCTTACGCAGGCCCGGTGGAAATGGATCCTAATTCCCGCAAGGGATACGTGGCCAAGATAGACACCACCACCCTTCAGGTTGTGGACGAGTGCATAGTGGGCTACCAGCCCGAAGAAATGGTCATCCTTAACGGCAAGCTCTATGTTGCCAACTCAGGAGGTTACAGAGTGCCCGACTATGACCACACGGTTTCTGTCATAGACCTGGCCACTTTTCAGGTTATCAATACCATAGATGTGGCCATCAACCTTCACAGGATGGAAAAGGACCGCTTTGGAAACATATACGTATCTTCCAGAGGAGATAGCTATGACATTCATCCCCAGACGTTCATAATTAGTTCCGCTTCTGACGAGGTTACCGACTATCTTGAGCTTCTTCCGGTTTCCGATATGGCGATGTGCGGAGATTCCCTGCTTGTGGTTTGCTCCAGTTGGAACAACTTCACGAATTCCAACGAAATCAGCTATGCGATCTACGATGTGGTCCGAAAGGAAATCGTCAGCCGCAACCTGATTACAGACGGCACCGATAGTGATATCCGGATTCCTTACGGAATTGCCGTAAATCCGGAGACAAAGGAGTTTTTCATCGCCGATGCAAAAGATTATGTGACTCCGGGCACTCTATACTGCTACAGCCGTGACGGAGTGAGAAAATGGATGGTCACTACCGGAGACATACCCGCCCATATAGCATTTGTCACTGAATAACGCTACGAAAGCATAAAAAAGAAAGAGCCTGGACAATCCAGGCTCTTTCCGTTTGGTTATCTTTTACAATTAACCCTGAACTATTGCTCCCATAGGGCAAGCAGCAGCGCAAGTTCCGCACTCGGTGCAGAGACCTGGGTCAATGGTGTAGATGTCACCTGCAGAGATAGCACCCATAGGGCACTCGCCCTGGCAAGTTCCGCATGCAGCGCAATCTGAAGTAATTTTGTAAGCCATAGTTGTATTAAATTAAGTTGTTAATAGTTTCGGTGTCTTTTCAGGGACGCAAAGATACAAATTCCGGACCAATACTCAAAATTAGTATCCGAAAATATCTTCTGTCCTGAGAATGACAACTTTACCGTAGCTTGGAGCAATGCCCTTTATATTGAGTTCAGCAGGGTTGCCCAAAATACCGGTGTTGTAGGTGCGGGTCTTGATGAACTGCTGCTGGTAAGCCACGATGTCCTCAAGGTTAAGACCCTTGATCTTCTCGTATACCTGCTTGTCGTAGTCTTCAGCCACACCTTTCTCCTTCTGATGGATGTAATGCCAGATAACGTTAGCTCCGTTATATCTCTTGGTAGCAAGATTCTGGACTGCATTTGCCTTTGCAACGTCGAATGACTTCTGGTTAGCCGGCATATCGGTCATAATCTCATCCATGGCGTTCATTGCATCCAGCATCTTGTCGTTCTGGGTGTAAACCCTTGCCATATAGAAAGGAACTTCTCCCTTCCTTGCCGGCAGGGTTGTACGGGCGCTTGCGTGATATGCAAGTCCCTTGGCCTCGCGGATATCCTGGAATACGATTGAGCTCATTCCGGAACCGAAGTAAACATCGTAGAGGTTAACAAGAGCGTCATTTGCAGGATTGTACTCAACATCATCGTAAGTGGTTACCCTGTACATATTGATCTGGTTGGCCTTGTATGGAGCGATGAACACGCCAGGAGTCTGGCTGCTCCAGGCCTTGAACACGTTGCTTGGGGCAAATTCTGCCAGATTGTCTGCCACCTTGTGCATTTCAGGCAGTTTCTTTACCATTTCTTCCTTGGCTTCTGGACCGTAGTAAACGACAGCGTGCTTGTGAGAGAGAAGATCCTTTACGGCAGCGATCAGCTCGTCTGAAGTCAGAGCCATGATCTGTGCCGGAAGGAGATCTGTTGTCATAGGGTTCTTAGGACCGTAGATAGCGTACATCTGGATAGCGCTCTCGTTTGCCTTCTTGTTGGTCTTGGCGTTCATCTTCTCCAGAACCCAGTTCTGCTTCATCATGTTAAGAAGGTTCTCGTCTCCCTTTACATTTGCCAGGAAGTTCTCAAGAAGAGCCACTGCCTCGTCCATCGTTGAACCTATACCGGAGAGAGCAACCGTAACATCGTTTGCTCCTGCTGCTCCGGTGAACGAGCAAGCCAGGTTATAGAACTTGGAGCGGATCTGGTCTGCGCTCAGGGAATCGGTACCCAGTGCCTGAACATAAGCCATGGCATATCTGAGAACCGGAATGTCGTTGGTTCCGTTGGTAAAGTAGTATGCCAGGTTGAACAGCTGGTTGTCGTCGTTGTGCTTATAGTAGAAAGGAAGTCCGTTGCTCAGAGTCTCTACAGACATATCCTTGTTGAAATCAACGAATACAGGCTCGATAGGAGCGGCTGCGTTGGCAAGCGCTTCCATATCGCGGAGGAACTGGCTGGAAGTGTCCCTGTTGGTGCGGATAGCGGTAATTGCAGGCTTTTCAAGCTTCTTTACGCCTACCTGAGGGCCCTGAACCTTGTTTACCTGAACATAGTTGTCACCGAAGTGGCGGTTTGCAAAAGCAACCACGTCTTCCTTGGTTATCTTCTCAAGACGGTCTCCCTCTCCGAGAACAAAGTCCCAAGGCAGATGGTTGATGAATGAATTGTACTGCCAGCTTGCCATTGCCCTGTAAGAGTCCTGGGCCATCATCTGCTGACGGCGGAAGTTGTTCACGATGGAAGTGAGCATCGTAGAGTCGAAGTCTCCCTTCTTTACCTTCTCGAGTTCTTCCATCACGATGGCCTTTGCCTCTTCCAGGCTCTGGCCTTCCCTTGGCTCGCACTCGAGGAAGAATACGATGTAGTCAGAAAGAGTGTAGCTGTAGGCAGCTGCTCCAAGAGTCTTCTGAGGACGGTTTACATTCTGGTCGATCAGACCTGCACCGCCTCTGTTGCTAAGGATGTTGGTAAGAACATAGAGAGTATCCTCTGTATAGTTCAGGCCTTCTCTTCCAGCCTTGTAGGCAGAAGGGAATCTCCATCCCATCTGTACAAACGGAGACTCGAGGCCGTAAACGGTCTTCTCGATATGCTGGGCAATAGGCTCCTCGTCCTCGAATTCCAGAAGCTTCAGGTTGTCGTTCTTCTTCCAGTCTCCGAAATACTGCTTGATGGTTGCGATCACCTTGTCAGGATCGAAATCACCTGCCAGGCAGATTGCCACGTTGTTAGGTACATAGAAGTTGTCAAAGTGCTTCTGGATGTTCACGATTGAAGGGTTCTTCAGGTGCTCCTGGGTTCCGATGGTGGTCTGCTCGCCGTAAGGGTGCTTGTCAAACATCGCGAACAGAAGAGTATCCACTGCGTTTCCGCCATCGCTTGACAGACCGAGGTTGCACTCCTCGTAAACTGCCTCGAGCTCTGTATGGAATCCGCGGATAACCATATTCTTGAAACGGTCGCTCTGAACCTTTGCCCAAGCCTCTACCTGATTTGAAGGAATATCCTCGGTATAAACTGTCATGTCAAATGAGGTGAAGGCGTTTGAGCCCTGAGCACCCATCTGGGCCATGATCTTGTCATACTCGTTGCCGATAAAATACTCGGAAGCGGCATAAGAGATGGAGTCTATCTTGGCATACTGTGCCTTTCTCTCCTCAGGATCGGTCATGGTACGATACTTCTCAAACTCCTCGGTAATCTGGTCAAGAAGCGGTTTCTCGGCCTCATAGTTGGTTGTACCATAGTTGGTTGTACCCTTGAACATTATGTGCTCAAGATAGTGTGACAGACCTGTAGTCTCTGAAGGGTCGTTCTTGCTTCCCACTCTTACTGCAATGTAGGTCTGGATTCTAGGCTCCTTATGCATTGGAGTCAGATAAACGGTAAGACCGTTGTCCAGGGTATAGATCCTTGTATTGGTCGGATCACCCTTGATGGTTGCATACTCTTTCTTGCAGGATGACATCACTGATGCCACAACAAGCACTGCAAGGCAGAATGCTGAAATTTTAGCGAATAACTTCATATTTTATAAATAAATAGTTTGATTGTTTTCCAAGGGGAGCAAATATAATAATTTGTAGTGGTCCCTAAAAATCAGAACACCTTAAATTGTACTTTTTGCACTATATTTGTAAGACTTCTCAAAAAGGAGGGTTGAATTATGAGAAACTTTAGTAAAATCATAACGGTTTTGATGCTGGTTACAGTTTTTGTCGGGTCTGCGTGGGCCCAGACAGGGCATACCACATCGCTGAAGTTTGACAAGGTGGTGCACAACTTCGGGAAGATACTGGCAGGAAGCGGAGAGAAGAAATGCCAGTTCAAGTACACCAATGTAAGTTCTGAGCCGGTGGTAATCAACAACATACTGTCATCCTGCGGATGCTCTGTTCCGGAGTGGAACAAGGCCCCTATCCGCCCGGGAGAGAGCGGGGTGATAACCGTAACCTTCCTCAACGACCAGGGAGCCTATCCGTTTGACAAGACTCTGACGGTTTATGTATCATCTTCACCGAAACCTATCCAATTGAGGATTACAGGAGTGGCATACGACAAGGAAAAGCCGGTGTCAGAGCTTTATCCGGCACATTTCGGGCCTCTGGGAATGAAAGCTTCCACCCAGAATGCAGGGCAGATTGAGCAGGGGCTGAAGAAAGCCCTGAAGGAGAATATTGTGAACATCTCCAAGAAGAAAGTATCCGTAAGCTTTGAGAATGTGGATCCTGCACTCTCCATCTCCATATCTCCATCCGTTATCAAGCCTGGAGAAAGCGCAACGATATCCTACTCGATAAACACAGCCCTGGGAAAGAAAAGATGGGGCAAGAACTTTTACAAGGCAACCATTCTCTGCGACGGGGTCAAGGCCGGGGAGTTTTCAACGGAAGCCACGATAGTGACACCTTACACATCGCTGAGCAAAGAGCAGAAAGACAAGGCTCCACAGATAATGCTGGACAAGAGCGCCATTGATTTTGAAAGCGCAGGATACTACAGCAGTATTCCTGTGCGGGTAAAAATCAGCAACCCCGGAAAGAGTGACCTCAGAATCTACAAGGTGGAAACCGGCGGGGTGAAGATGGAGATCCACTGCCCGGCCACAATCAAGGCCGGCGGCAGCGGAATTCTGACAGGAAGCATTCGTCCGAACAAAATAGGAGAAGACATAGTTTTCATAATCACACTTGTAACAAACTCGCCTGAAAGGCCGCTGGTGACCATTTTCGTAAGCGGAACGGTATGGCCTGAGAGATAGACAGATATGAGCAACAAGATAGACGCTACAACAGAGGACTGGCCTCCAAAGAAAAGCAAGGCCAACGACACCGCGCTGGTGGTAAACGACGGAGTGAACGCCCAGCCTACGGTTAATCCATACATCAAGAATTTCTTCGTGAAGAAGAAGCCTTCCGTCCTTACCGCCAAGGAATACCTGAAGGGCATCTTTGCCGGGGACAGGGCCATTCTCGGAAAAGCGATAACCATCATAGAAAGCTCCAATCCAGCCCACAGGGCACTGGCAAAGGAAATCATCATAGGCTGCCAGGAGAAGATCCGCAAGAGCAAGGTCCGCACGATGAGAATCGGCATAACGGGCGTTCCCGGAGCCGGAAAGAGCACATTCATAGAGGCCTTCGGAGGCTATATCACGGGAGCGGGCCACAAACTAGCAGTGCTGGCAGTGGACCCTTCCAGCGAGAAGACCAAAGGCTCCATCCTCGGCGACAAGACAAGGATGGAAACCCTCACCAAAGACCCAAAGGCGTTTATCAGGCCTTCGCCTAGCGCAGGTTCCCTGGGAGGCGTTACCCGCAAGACAAGAGAGACCATACTTCTTTGCGAGGCCGCCGGCTACGATGTAATCTTCATTGAGACCGTAGGAGTCGGCCAGAGCGAAACCGCAGTCCACTCCATGAGCGACTTCTTCCTGCTGCTTATGCTCAGCGGAGCGGGAGATGACCTCCAGGGCATAAAGAGAGGAATTATGGAGATGTCTGATCTTATAGCCATCACCAAGGCAGACGGCAACAACGTGGAAAAGGCAGAAGGAGCAAAAGCCCTCTACGCCAATGCCCTGCACCTGTTCCCGCCTACAGATTCCGGATGGGTGCCAACCGCCGTTACATCCTCTGCCGTAACCAAGAAAGGCCTTCCTGAAATACTGGAAAAGATAGAGGCCTACTTCAAGCTGGTGAGAAAGAACGGCTACTACGACATCAAGCGAAGGCAGCAGGCCAAGTACTGGATGTACGAGCACATCAACGAAACCCTCCGCAACGACTTCTACGACAATCCAAAGATCGAGAAAGCGATCGAGAAGACAGAGCAGCAGGTGCTTGCCGGCCAGATAGATTCATTCATGGCGGCAGAGCAGCTGATTGAGCTTTATCGGGAGGAAGAAAAGAAATAAATGGACCTTTCCCGGATTCTGGCCATAATTCTTCAGGGACTTGAAGGAGCGGTCGTGATTACTGCACTGGTAATCGCGATGATGTCCCTTATTGAATTCCTGAACATAGAGAACCGGGGGAAATGGTTCAAGTCACTCAAGGACTCCCCTGCCGGACAGACAGTTGCAGGAACTCTTCTGGGAGCCATACCAGGTTGCGTGGGAGGATTTGCCTCGGTCTCCCTCTACACCCACTCCATCATCGGAGCCGGAGCCCTGATCTCGACGATGATAGTCTCCACCGGAGACGAGGCCTTTGTGCTTCTGGCAACATCGCCGAGGCTATTCTTCAAGCTGCTTGCCATATTATGCATCATAGGTTTCTGCGCCGGACTGGCAATCAGCATGTTGAAAAAGAAACGCCAGAAGAGCCTGTGTCCGGAAAGCTTTCAGATCCATCAGGAAGACAAGGCCCACAAAAAAGACGGAAACTTCAAGCATTTTCTCAAAGAGCACGTCTGGGGGCATATTGTAAAGAAACATCTTCCGAGCGTGTTCCTCTGGTCCTTCGGAGCGTTGATACTGTGCGGAATCCTGACTGAATACATCAACATAGAAGACTGGATTACAGGCCACGAGGGCTATATGCCGCTGGTTGTCCTTGCAGCAGCGGTAATCGGACTGATCCCTCAGAGCGGCCCGCACATGGTGTTCATCCTGCTTGTGGCCCAGGGCACCCTGCCGTTCTACGTGCTGCTGACAAGCGCCATAAGCCAGCAGGGACACGTCTCCCTCCCGCTTCTGGCCCAGAGCAAGAAGAGCTGGGTATTGAGCAAAGCATTCTGCGCCCTGCTTGGAATTGCAGCCGGCATGACCGGGTTCCTTTTGAGCTGAATCAATTAATGCTTAACTTTACAACAGGAAATCTAAAACACAAAAGATATGAAGAAAATAGTAGCAAGCCCTAAGGCACCGGCAGCTGTAGGAACTTACAGCCAGGCAGTCATAGCAGACAACACAATCTACGCATCCGGACAGCTTCCAATAGATCCCGCAACCGGGGAATTTGTTCCGGGAGGATTCAAGGAGCAGCTCACCCAGGTATTCACCAACCTGAAGAACGTGCTTGAAGAAGGCGGATTCAAGATGAGCGACGCCGTAAAGGTAACCTGCTACCTGCAGGACCTGGCAAACTTCGGAGCCCTGAATGAAGTCTATGCAAAATTCTTCTCAGAGCCTTATCCGGCAAGAGTCGCCTACCAGGTGGCAGCCCTGCCGAAAGGTGCGATGGTCGAAGTCGACATAATCGCCGTTAAATAAAAAAAGCCCGTTCGGGCTTTTTTTATTTCAGGGCATCTCCGTTCATCGTGACTAGGAACTCCTCGTTGGTGGCTGTCTTTTCCAGACGGGCCTTCATGAACTCCATAGCCTCCACGCTGTTCATATCGGAGAGATAGTTTCTCAGAATCCAGATACGGTTCAGGGCCTCCTTGTTTACAAGAAGGTCGTCTCTTCTTGTGGATGAGAGAGTTACATCCACAGCCGGGAAGATTCTCTTGTTGGAAAGCTTGCGGTCAAGCTGGAGTTCCATATTGCCGGTGCCCTTGAATTCCTCGAAGATGACATCGTCCATCTTGGAACCTGTCTCCGTGAGAGCTGTTGCTATGATGGTCAGGGAACCGCCGTTCTCCACGTTTCTGGCAGCGCCGAAGAATCTCTTAGGCTTGTGAAGCGCATTTGCATCTACACCACCGCTGAGAACCTTGCCGCTGGCAGGCTGGACGGTGTTGAAAGCCCTGGCAAGACGGGTTATGGAATCCAGCAGGATTACCACATCGTGTCCGCACTCGACCAGTCTCTTGGCCTTCTCCAGAACCATGCTGGCAACCTTCACGTGCCTTTCTGCCTGCTCGTCGAAGGTGGAAGCCACAACCTCAGCCTTCACGCTGCGAGCCATATCGGTAACCTCCTCAGGACGCTCGTCGATGAGCAGAACTATAAGGTAAACCTCAGGATGGTTGTCGGCGATGGCATTGGCGATCTCCTTCAGAAGAACGGTTTTACCGGTCTTAGGCTGGGCCACGATGAGGCCTCTCTGTCCCTTTCCTATAGGGGCGAACATATCCACTACCCTGCAGGAGAGGTTGTTGTGGCCGTTGCCAAGAAGGTTGAACTTCTCCTCCGGGAAAAGTGGAGTCAGGAAGTCGAACGGAACCCTGTCGCGGATGAAAGCCGGATCCCTTCCGTTGATGGAATCGATCTTCACCAGAGGGAAATACTTGTCACCCTCTCTCGGTGGCTTGATTTCTCCGAAGACGGTATCTCCGGTCTTCAGGGCGAAGAGCTTTATCTGGTTCTGCGATACGTAAATGTCGTCCGGGGAATTAAGGTAATTGTAGTCTGAAGAGCGGAGGAAGCCATAGCCGTCCGGCATGATCTCCAGAACACCGTCTGCTTTTACAACACCCTCAAATTCATACTTCTGAGCTTTTTCCTCAGGCCTTTCCTGGCGAGGTTTCTGCTGCTCTTGAGACCTTGGCTGCTGCTCTTGTGGTCTTGGCTGATCCTGTGGTTTTGGCTCCTGTGGTTTTGGCTGTGGAGCCGGCTTCTCTGCATTTTCCGCTGCCGGTGCCTGAGTCTGATCGAACAAAGATGGAGCAGGCTGCTGTCCTCTCTGTATCCTCGGCCTTTTCTGACGAGGTTGATTGTTCTGCTCAGGAGCCTGAGCCGGCTTCTCCTCAACAGGTTTTGCCTCTGGTTTAGCCTCTGGCTTAGCTTCTGCAGGAGCCTGTACTTCAGGTTGCTGCGCAGGCTGAGCTATCTCTTTCTTTTTACGGCCACGCTTCTTCGGAGCTTCAGGTGCGGCCTGGGAATTTGTTTCATTGTTTTCCTGGGAAGCCTGCTGACTCTTCACCTTCTGCCTCGGCTTGCGCTTTGGCTTTTCCTCCGGCTGTCCTGCCGCCTTGATAGCCTGCTCGTCTAGAATCTTGTACACGAGATCATCCTGGGAATAAGACTTAGGCTTGGCGATGTCAAGCTTCTCTGCGATTTCCAAAAGTTCATCAAAACTCTTGGACTTAAGTTCAATAATGTCGTACATATAAAATGTGTAAATAGTTTGGGAACAAAAGGATCTCCTGGATCCCACCTGCGGGAGAGTCCCGCAGAAACAGTACGCAAATATAGCACATATTTTATTAAAGTGCAAAAAAGCAGTAAACCCCGACTTACTAGCCGGGGCTTACTGCAATATTCACCAAGGGAAACTTTCTATTTTATTGTAACCAGAAGCTGCTCAAGGAATTTGACAAACTTGTCCAAAGATGCAAGATCCAGTTTTTCTCCAGGAGCGTGAACACCTCTGAGTGTAGGGCCGAAGGATATCATATCCCAGTCCGGGAACTTGAGGCTGAACAGTCCGCATTCCAGTCCCGCAGGGGTTACAATCACCTTGGCGTCTGTCTTGAAAAGCTTCTTGTAAACCTTCTTGCAATGCTCCAGAATCGGAGAATTGAGCTTAGGAATCCATCCCGGATACTCTCCTTCGTGAGTAACCTTTGCTCCGGCCATCGCCCAGCAAGCCTCCATCTGCTGAGCCATCCAGCGCCTCTCGCTCACAACAGCACTTCTCTGGCTGGAACCGATGACAATCTTGTTGCCCTTCTTCATCTTGATGGAAGCAAAGTTGGTGGAAATCTCAATCAGGCCTGGAATAGTGTCGCTGATCTTGTAAGATCCGTGCGGGCAAGCAACTCCGGCGAAAATAAGGGAAGCGGCGGTATTAGGATCTATGGCCTTGCCTTTGCACTCTACAGGAACAAGTTCCATCTGCACTCCCGGATCAGGAATGGCAAACTCAGCCTTGACCTCATCTCTTACCTGATTGAATATCTTTGTGATGGAAGCCTTTGCACTCTTAGGGAATCCGAAAACGGCATGGGCATCCCTAGGAATGGCGTTGCGCTTGTTGCCGCCGTCAATCTCGTAAAGTTCAATATTGTGCTTGTCCAGAACCTTGTAGAGGAAACGCATGAGCATCTGGTTGGCGTTTACACGGTTCTTGTTGATGTCGTCCCCGCTATGGCCGCCCTGGCTGCCGAACACCCTAACCTTGTACTTGAGATATTCCTTTGTCTGAGGGACTGGCTTGTAGGTGAATACAGCCGTAGTATCTATACCGCCGTTGCAACCTATGCAGAGTTCTCCTTCATCCTCTGAATCCAGGTTGAGGAGAATCTTTCCTGTGCAAAAGCCTTTCTCCAGAGCCTCGGCTCCGTCCAGTCCGGTTTCCTCGGAGATGGTGAACAGGGCTTCCAGCTTTCCGGTCTTCATCTTTGGATCGATCAAAGCCGCCAACTGTGCAGCCATTCCAATGCCGCAGTCAGCACCCAGAGTGGTATCCTTGGCTATCATCCATCCGTCCTCGATGCAGTAATTGATAGGATCCTTGGCAAAATCGTGCTTTACACCCTGGTTCTTCTCGCATACCATATCGGAGTGGCTCTGCATGATTATCGTCGGAACATTTTCCATGCCCTTGTCGGCCTTCTTTGTCAGAAGGACGTTGCCGACCTTGTCTTTCTTTGCTCCGAGTTTGTGCTTCTTTCCGAAATCCAGAAGCCATTTGACTATCTTTTCCTCGTGACCGCTCTCGCGGGGAACAGTTGTAATTTCCTTGAAGATTTCAAGAACTTTCTTGCTATCCATAACTATGTATTGTTTATTTGTTTATGTAATCGCAGGATTACTTTCCGCCCTTGAGCTGACGCTCCAGGTCTGCAACATAGCGTCTTATGTTGCGGTCTGTGTCTATCAGGTCAGAAACGGTGCTGCAGGCGTGGAGAACGGTGGCGTGGTCCTTTCCTCCCATCTGGCTGCCTATGGATGTAAGGGAGGTCTTTGTAAGGTTGCGAACCAGGTACATCGCGATCTGGCGGGCCTGGACGATCTCCCTCTTGCGGGTCTTGGAAACGATGGTTTCCGGAGAAATCTTGAAATAATCGCACACCGTGTTGCGGATCCTCTCCAGAGAAATCTCTGAAGAATCCACGTTCACTATCTGCTGGGTGACCTTCTTTGCAAGGTCAAGTGTTATGCTTTCCTTATTGAAGGTGGAATGAGCCAGAAGCGTAAGGATCGTTCCTTCAAGCTCGCGTACGCTTCCGGTAACCTTGGATGCAAGATAATTGACGATCTCATCAGGAAGCACGATTCCTTCGTTGGCGCTCTTGGCCTTGATTATCTTCACCCTGGTATCGAAATCCGGAGTCAGTATCTCTGCGGTAAGCCCCCACTTGAATCTCTGGATCAGCCTGGTTTCCATATTCTGGAGATTGCCCGGAGCAACATCGGAAGTCAGTATGAGCTGCTTGCCAGCCTGTTGCAGATAGTTGAATATATGGAAGAAAGCATTCTGGGTGCCACTCCTCCCCTGGAAGAACTGGACATCGTCCAGGATCAGGACATCTATCTGCTCATAGAAATGCAGGAAATCAGGAACCTTATTCCCTACGGTGGCGTTCTGGTACTGAGTCTTGAATGTGTTGGCGCTTACATATAATACTATCTTTTCCGGATGAAGCTGCTTTACTCTCAGACCTATGGCCTGGGAAAGATGGGTCTTGCCAAGTCCGGAACCGCTATGTATGAACAGCGGGCAGAACGGATTATTACCCGGAGTGGAAGCCACTCTCTCTCCAGCACTCCTTGCAAGGCGGTTGCAAGGACCCTCGATGAAGTTCTCGAAGGAATATTTCGGGTTAAGGTTCGGGTTGATGGTCAGTTTCTGGATTCCCGGAATCACGAAAGGATTTATCGTCTCCCTCTCGTTCCTCGGGAAAGCGATAGGCGGATTATCCGCTACCTCAAGTGTCTGGTGTGGATAGGCAACGGTGCTGTTTACGAACTGGATATTGTAGAACAGGTGAGCCTTTTCGCCGATAACCCTCTTCAGGGTCTTGCCCAGAATATCCACCAGAGGCATTTCCTCCAAATGGTGCATATGGGCGTCAGAAGGAACCTTTATCGTCAGGGCAGAATCAACCAGGGATATCGGCTTTACCGGCAGGAACCATTTCTGGAACACCGCCTCTGGAACGTTGCTCTTTATGATCTGGAGACAACGGTTCCACACCTCTATGTGATTGCTTTCGTCCATTAAACTGAATGATATTAGAAAAAAAAAGCGCCGTGGTTTGGCAGAACAAAAATGGTAAATAAAAAGTTAAAAAAAAATATCTCCAGCTATTGTTTTTTTGATGATAAATATAAGAGCCTTATAAATCAGCATGAAAAAAAATGCTGTTTTATAACAATGCCGAAATCAGATATTTATACCAAATTGCGTAGTTAAACGCCTAATCAAAACACACTTACTTTGATATATTTTTTAGGGTTCGACTTTATCTTTTTCACCATACCGTCTATATCGTTGAGCAAACTATCCACGGAATTGTGAAGATCGTCGCTTCCCATCAGTTTTCCGGTGGTCGAATTAGGAGACTGGAGTTTGTCCAGAACGGCATTCAGCCTGTCCAATGTTTCCTGAAGTCGTACAACAGACAGGTTCTCAGCTGTCTTGTTCACGTTTGCAATGGCACCCTTGAGATCTCCGTCCGGAGCGCTGAGATCCTGAGTGAGGGCATTGATGTTCTTCAGCGATGAGGAAAGGTCAGGAGTCATACCGTTCAGGGAAGCGGAAAGCTTCTGGATATTCGCCAGAGAGCCGTCAAGCCTCCTCAGGGAGGAATGCAGGTCCTGCCTAGCAGCAGAATCCAGTGTCTGGTTAACTGAAATCAAGACAGAGTTCAGGTTATCCACCGTTTCCTCCAGCTTATCCTTGAGCGGACCGACATATCCGTAAAGCACGCTGAGCATATCCGGAACGCTCTTTCCCTTGAGGGTATCCCCGTCACTTGCCCCTATCTGGGAATCTCCGAGAGCCAGTCTCAAGGCCTTGCCTCCCAGAAGATTGGAACTATACACCTCAGCTCTTGTATCTATAGGGATAAGGTAATCGTTGGTAACGTTGAAACTAACCAGGAAACTGTCCCTTACAGGATCCAGCTTTATCTTCTCGATGGTCCCCACCTTAAAACCCTTGATGTAAATCGGAGATGTAGGCGCAAGTCCCTCCACCTCAGGAAGGTAAGTATGATATGTGCTCCTCTTCTTGAACAAGTCATAACCTTTGAGGAAGTTCAGGGCCAAGAAAAGCGCCACGGCCACCGCCAGGACGAATATTCCTATTTTCTGACTGCTGGAAATTTTCATGATCTTATATTATCTGGCTACAATTTTACCATTTTTTATCGCGATAATGAAGGCCTGAGGGAATTTTTTTCTAACGTCACCCAGAACGGCCGCAGCTTTCTGCCTCGTATCATAATCCCCGTAAAAATATTTGTAGAAGCCTTTGTCATAGATAGTCTGAACACCCCTAAGCCCCTTGAACTCAGATGAATTGCTCTTGAGTTTCTTCTTGGCCGCCATAATCTGGATCGAATACCTCACCTGTGAAACCGGTTCCACTTCTGTCTTTACCGGAGGCTCCGGATCCTGGACTTCCGGCTGTTGGGTTTCGGTTTTCTGGGCCTCTGGCTGAGTCTCAGGCTTTGGAGCTTCTTCCTGTGTTTTCTCTTCCCGGGAGGTTTCTTCAGAACCACCATAGCGGCTGCTGTAATCCTCACAATATCTCGTGAATGCATCAGCCAGACGGCGGGCAATCATCTGCTGCCCTTCCTGGGTGGTTATCCTTGCCTTGTCCGCGGCATTGGTCAGAAAGCCGATTTCTGTCAGGACTGAAGGCATGGTGGTGCGCCACAAGACCAGGAATCCGGCCTGCCTTACACCTCTGTTGACAGCCACAGGGCCTTTACGGTACTCGTCCTGGATGAAACTGGCAAACCTTATGCTCTGCTCGGAATAAGCATTCTGGAGCAGGGAGAATATTATATAGGACTCCGGGGAATCCGGATTGAATCCCTCATATTTTGTCGTATAGTCGTCCTCCATCTTGATTACGGCATTCTCCCTCTTGGACACCTCGAAGTTCTTGTCGCTTACGTGGGAACCCATAGTATAGGTTTCGCTTCCGGACGGGACCACGGAAGGATTGGCGTTCACGTGGATGGAAAGGAAAAGATCGGCCTTGTTGCGGTTTGCGATGTCAGCCCTTTCGGCCAGAGGGATGAAAACGTCCTTTTTCCTCGTATAGATTACCTTGACATCTGGATGCTCCTCCTCTATGATCTTGCCCAGTTTGAGGGCCACGGAAAGCACGATGTTCTTCTCGCTCCACTTGCGGTCCTTGCTCATGCAGCCGTGGTCATGGCCGCCGTGTCCCGGATCCAAAACCACGCACTTAACCTTTCCGGAGCTGTTCTGGGCACTGACCGGCAGTGAAAAGACCGCCAACACCGCCGCCAAGGCAACGGTAAAAGCAGTACGTCCTATGCCGGAGAGAAGTCTCATATCATTCCCTTTTTATAAATCAGTAACAAAAATATTGCTACATTTGTACTTTGCTGACAAATTTACAAATAAAAGCTGAAAACAGACCTTAGAAGGTGATGTCTATTGGTAGAATAATACGGAAAACCTGCAATGCAGCCCTGTGCGCCTTGCTTTTGGCCTCCCTCGTGGGCTTTACCCCGAGGAAGCAGCACCCAAAGTGCGCACTTTCCTTCAGCTTCAGGGATACCATCCCGCACCTTGACAGCATCCCTTCTAAAGATTCCCTGGGCAAAGACTCCCTTAATCTTAAAGACTCTCTGTTTACGGTGGATTCTTCCCTTATCTCCACCCTCAAGCAGCCGGTATTCTCAACAGGAAGGGACTCCAGCGTGGAAATCCTGACTGACGGCAAACGTATGCTCTACTACTATGGAGACGTTACCGTCACATATGATGATATATCTATCAAGGCAGATTACATAGCCTATAATGTCCAGACAAGGACCGTGTTCGCCAAAGGTCTGCCTGACTCTACCGGCGTGATCAAGGGAAATCCGGAACTCAAGGAGGGAAAGAATACCTACACTATGGAGAGCGTGTATTATAACTTCGACACAAAGAAGGCCAAGATAAAGAATATGATGACCCAGGAGGGAGAAGGCAATATTAAAGGTAAGTATATCAAGAAGATGGCTGACAACTCCATCAACATCGCCAGAGGTATATACACTACCTGCGACGCTGAAGAACCGCATTTCTACCTCCAGATGACCACAGCCAAGGTCATCAATTCCGGACCGGTGAAAAAGACGGTGTTCGGTCCTGCATATACGGTGATAGAAGGCGTCCCTACTCCTTTCGCCCTACCTTTCGGTTTTGTGCCGAGAATAAGCAACAGAAGCGGCGGAGTGCTCTTCCCTACATACGGAGAGGAGACTGCCAGAGGTTTCTACCTCAGGGGCCTTGGATATTACTTCGTGTTCGGGGACCATCTGGATCTTGCCACTACCGTGGACATCTACACCAGAGGATCCTGGGCCGTCAACGTAAACTCCAGATATGCCAAGAGATACAAATACGCAGGCAATCTTTCCGGAGTATATTCAGTAGACATTACTGGAGAAAAGCATCAGCCGGACTATTCCAAGAGCAAGAACTTCTCCATGAACTGGAGCCACAACCAGGATGCCAAGTCAAGGCCGGGAACCACATTCAGGGCATCGGTGAACTTCTCCTCTCCATCCAACAGCCGTTACAACTCAACTACCATAAACCAGGCGCTGACAAACCAGATATCTTCCTCCATCTCATATGGAAAATCCTGGGCCGGAACACCGTTCTCCTTGAGTATAAACGCATTGCACAGCCAGAATTCCAGAGACAGTTCTTATGCCGTAACCTTCCCTAACCTGACCTTCACAGTCAGCAGGATCAATCCGTTCAAGAGAAAGGTCATGGTTGGAAAGAGAAAGTTCTACGAAGACATAACCTTCAACTACACTGCTCATTTCGATAACAAGATAAACTTCAAGAGTTCAGAGGTGGGAGAGCCCGACTTCTTCAAGAAGATGCGTAACGGAATGCAGCACAGCTTCAACATCGGACTTCCGACCTTCACGGTGCTCAGATATATCCAGGCTTCCCCTGGTGTAAACTATGGTATGAACTGGTACTTCTCCGATGCCAGACAGTATTACGACACAAGACTCAAGAGGGCGGTAACTGAGTTCTCCGATCCTTTCAGCACTTTCGGAATGACTCAGACCTATAATTTCAGCCTGTCCTTCAATACCAGGATATATGGTCTGTTCAACTTCGGAAAGAACAGCAAGCTTCAGGCAGTAAGGCATATCATAACCCCGAGTCTCAGCTTCAACTATATGCCTGAGATGGGAACCAAGGCTAACGGATTCCGCACCTACGAGTATGTGGATTCAGACGGAAAGCCTCATTCAGTAGTTTATAACAAGTATGCCGGACAGCTATATTCCCCTCCGGGCCAGGGCAGCAGTGCTGGAATGAGTTTCAGCTTCGGAAACACTCTGGAAGCCAAGATAAAATCCCAGAGGGACACAACCGGCAAGGGGGTCAGGAAGATTAAGCTTATAGACCAGCTGAACATTGCGGGATCCTATAACTTCCTGGCTGACTCGATGAAACTGTCCAACATTTCCATCAATATGTCCACCACGGTATTCGGAAAGATGGGTATTTCCGCAAACATGACCCTCGATCCTTATGCCATAAACGAGAGAGGACAGAGATATAACAAGCTGATGATTACCCAGGGTGGATTCAAGCCGTTCAGGATGACCGGCGCCAGCCTTTCCACCTCCTACACTTTCCAGGGAGAAGGAAGAAGCCGCCTGGGTTCCAACTACACCGCCGAAGGAGGAATGAACTCCCCTGTCCAGCCAACCAGGGCAGGAACCAATTCAACCTCCTCCTCATACCAGAGGATGTTCTATCATCCGGTTACCGGAGAATACATTCCGGGCGGATGGGTATACTACTATGACCCTAATATGCCGTGGAGCGTTAACCTGAACTATAGCTATTCATTCTACCGGTCTTATCAGTATTCAAACAACCAGCTGGTTACCAAGAACAACCATGCTATGACCCTGGGTATCAGTTCTCAGGTTCAGATATACAGAGACCTGAGGATTTCCCTGAACACCGGTGTGGACCTGACCAAGATGAAGCTTACCACAACCCAGCTTTCAGGCTCGTTCAGCCTGCACTGCTTCAACATAGCGTTCTCCTGGATCCCTAACGGAAAATGGGAAAGCTGGAGTTTCAGGATCAGCGCAAACGCCTCCTCTCTGGCAGACCTGCTCCAGTTCAAGAAGAACGCCAGCTACTGGGACAATTCATATTGATAAAGCCTCTGTTATGACAGGCCATGACAATAGATTCAAGTATCTGGAGCTTCTTTCCGAGAAGTTCCCTACAGCCGCGTCTGCAGCTGCCGAGATCATGAACTTGAAGGCCATACTGAGCCTTCCAAAAGGCACTGAGCATTTTCTTGCGGATGTTCACGGAGAATACGAGGCCTTTATCCACGTTCTGAAAAATGCCTCCGGCAGCATCAAGGAGAAGGTTCTAGCTCTCTTCGGAGATCAGATGGACGAGAATCAGATAAACAGCCTGTGCACCCTGATTTACTACCCGAGGGAAAGCATAATCCTCAAGAAAAACGAATTGGGCATTGACCTAGACTCCACCTCCCCGGAACTTGACCAGTGGTTTCTGGACACAATTGCCAAACTGATTAAGGTTTGCCGGAAAGCCGGAGAGAAATATACCAGATCCAAAGTCAGAAAAGCCCTTCCGCCGCTCTACAGCTACATTATGCTTGAGCTTATGCACGAGAATTCGGCCGACACCAACAAGGCCGAGTACATACAGAGCATATTCAAGACCATTCTGGAATCTGGGCAGGCGGAAAACTTCATAATAGAATTTTCAAACACCATCCAGAGGCTGGTGATAGACCATCTCCACATTGTGGGAGACATTTATGACAGAGGCCCCGGCGCTGAAGTGATTATGGACCGTCTGCTTTCCTACCACCACGTGGATATCCAGTGGGGAAACCACGACATGCTGTGGATGGGAGCTGCAAACGGCAACCTGGCCTGCATAGCCAATGTTGTGAGAATTTCTCTGCGATACGCTAATCTGGACACTCTTGAGAACGGCTACGCCATCAACCTTCTGCCGCTTTCTGTCTTTGCCAGAGAGACTTATGCTGATACTCCTCTCCAGTCATTCATGCCTAAGGCCGGAAAGGGAGGCAGCGAAAACCTGGATGAAAAGCAGAGTCTTCTGGTGGCAATGATGCACAAGGCCATCGCGATAATACAATTCAAGCTGGAGCATCAGATAATCAGCCGCCATCCTGAATACAAGATGGAGGGCAGAAATTTGCTTCACACATTAGACCAGGAGCAGGCCCCTACCGTTTCCAGAGAGAACCCTTACTATCTCACAGAGGAAGAGGAGAAGATTATCGCAGACCTGGCAATGAAATTCAAGCGCAGCGAGAGACTGCAGAGGCATATAGATTTCCTCTACAAGGTAGGCTCTATGTACCTGTGCTGCAACAACAACCTGCTCTTCCACGCATCGGTTCCAATGAACCCGGACAGGTCTTTCAGAGAGGTTATAACCCCTTCCAGCATTCCCGGCAAAGTAGAATATCACAGCGGCAAGGCCCTGTATGACAGAATAGACACCATAGTAAGACAAGCCAGGAAAGAATACTTGGCCGCCTCTGAAAACAAATTCTTCAAAACCAACATAGACCTCAGCGACTATTTCTGGTACCTATGGTGCGGACCGGATTCCCCTCAGTTCGACAAGAGCGCAATGACCACTTTCGAGAGGTATTTCAATCCCGACAAGAGCACCCATCACGAAGAAAAAGGCTGCTATTACACTTTCAGGACTGAAAGCGAGGTCTGCGACAAGATAATGCAGGAATTTGGGGTGGGAGGCCCTGACGCCCACATAATCAACGGCCACGTTCCTGTGAAGGCCAAGGACGGGGAATTGCCAATCAAGGCCGACGGTAAGCTTATGGTAATAGACGGAGGCTTCAGCAGAGCCTACCAATCCTCTACGGGCATTGCCGGCTACACCCTGATCTTCAATTCCAAAGGAATGCATATCGTAAGGCTCAGCCCGTTCACCTCCACCCAAAGCGCAGTGGCCAACCACGACGACATAGACAGCGTAACTGTGGTGAACTCCAGCGCCTCCCACAGGCTCAAGGTGCGTGACACTGACAATGGAGTCCAGCTCCAGAAACAGGTAGACGATCTTACGGAACTGATGAACGCCTACCGCAAAGGCGAAATACACGAAAAGAAAAACAACAGATAGATAGACATAAAAAACAAGACAATATGAAAAGGATGCTTGTAGCCCCATCGATGCTCGCCGCTGACTTTGCTAACCTTGCAAAGGAAATAGACATGGTAAACGCAAACGCGGACATTATACACCTGGACATTATGGACGGAGTTTTTGTGCCGAACATCTCATACGGAACGCCTGTCATTGAGGCCATATGCAAAAGAGCCACAATTGAAGTGGAAGCCCATCTGATGATAGTCGAGCCGCAGAAGTTCTTTGTGCTTTACAAGTCTCTGGGCGTAGGTTCCATCAGCGTGCACTACGAGGCCTGCAACCATCTGGACCGCACGGTAAAGAGAATCAAGGAACTGGGCATGAAGGCCGGTGTTGCCATAAACCCTCACACCAGCGTATCTCTTCTGGAAGACGTGGTAAGGTTCGCTGACTACATCCTGATAATGAGTGTAAACCCCGGCTACGGCGGGCAGAAATACATTCCTTACTGCACTGAGAAAATCGCCGGGCTGAAAAAAATCATTGAGAAAAATAATCCTAAATGCCTGATTGAAGTTGACGGCGGAGTTGGCCTGAATAACATAGAGGAACTTGCAAATGCCGGTGCTGATGTTGTAGTTGCCGGAAGCGCAGTTTTCTCAGCGAATGACCCTGCAACCGCCATCAAGAAACTCCAAGGAATTCTGTAATTAAAGCTGAACCATCTTTTCAAATAAACCTGTGGCCGCCCATGGCCTCATGAATGGGTGGCAAGCCGAAGGCTTGTCGGGATGAACGAAGTGACGGTTTATGAAAAAATGGTCAGCGAGACCAATTATTTGATTTTCGCGATGACAGTCTGGCAGGCGCGGACCTTGTCGCCTTCCTTTACAAGAATATCCGATCCAATAGGCAGGAATAAATCTACCCTGCTCCCGAACTTTATGAATCCCATCTGCTGACCTGCTGCGGCAATGTCCCCTTCCTTGGAGTAGCAAACTATCCTGCGGGCAACATAACCTGCTATCTGGCGGACAAGTATGTCTTTCCCGCAATCCAGACGGATGCCCACGGAAGTCCTTTCATTTTTCTCGGAAGATTTTGGATGCCAGGCAACAAAGTAGTTACCGTGATGATGCTTGCTGTAGAGGATCCTTCCGCCTGCGGGATAATAATTTACGTGCACGCTCCAGAGGCTCATGAACACGGAAACCTGGATGCATCGGGAATGCAGGAACTCGTTTTCTTCAGTCTCCTTTATTATCACCACCTCCCCGTCTGCAGATGACAGGATTTCATTGTTTGAACCCGATATTACTCCGCGATGAGGATCCCTGAAAAAGTACGCTGTAAAGCAGAAAAGCCCAAGAAGGACCACAGACAAGGCCAGCGTTATCCAGTTAACCCCGAATGCCAGGATAACCGCAACACCAACCACGGCAAAGACAAAGAATGTCAGCAAAACGGATATGCGGCCTTCCCTGTGTATCATCTCAGATAATTTCCAAAATCAAATAGAACAGAAAAGCTGCCGGAAATGCCAGAAGCCCGCTGTCGAATCTGTCCAGAAGCCCTCCGTGGCCAGGCATTATCCTTCCGGCATCCTTGGTCTGGAACTTCCTCTTGAGCTTGCTTTCAACCAAATCGCCGAGAATGCTGAAAATGCAGATTATCAGACCGAACAAGGCGCTTATCCAATAAGGCTGGTCATCCAGAAGCACTCCGAGAGCCCTGAGAACCAATGCCGTCACTAAAGAAAGCGCCACTGAACCATACACTCCTTCCCAGGATTTCTTCGGGGATACCGAAGGCATAAGCTTATGTCCGTGTTCTCCCTGTCCGAAGGCCGTTCCTATGCAATAAGCCCCAATGTCCCCCATCCACATAATTATCAGAAGCGATGCTATTTTCCATCCTTCAAAAGAATAATTGAATGTAGCCAGGAGGAAAAGAAGAGCAAAGGGAGCTGCAATGTAAATCAGCGAAGACCAGGCATATTCAAATTCTATCTTTGAAGAGGAAAACAAAGATGCCACCGGGACTGCGATCAGCAACAGGAACAAAAGAATTTCGGCAACCGTCTGCATTATATTGAAAACGGGAGATGTCATAAAAATACTCCCCATCAAGAAAAGGCAAACCGAGCCTATGAGAGCTAATACCTTAACAAGAACCTGCCCTTTTCCCATCGTGAGCCTCAGGTACTCATATGTGGTTCTGACAAGGTAGAAAGAAAACAGCAGAAGGAATGGATAAGGATTAGACGGAACGATAATCAGTGACGCCAAAGTCAAAGCAGTGAAAACCACTCCGCTAATTGTCCTTATCACGATCTCTTTCATAACAGATGATTCCTTTATTCAGCCTTAGTCTCTGTATTTTCAGGGATTTCCTTTGCAGGAGCCACAGTGTCAAGTTCCTTTACCCTCGGACCATATATCCTCTCCAGGTCCTCAGCGAAGATAACCTCTTTCTCAAGCAGGAGCTGTGCCAGTTGCGTGAAGCCTTCCATATGACTTTCAAGCACATCCTTTGCCATCTGGTGAGCCTTGTCGATCAAGACCTTGGTTTCCTGGTCTACCATTTCGGCAGTCTTCTCGCTGAATGGTTTGGAGAGCTGGTAGCCGTCTTCCTGGAAGTTATACCAGGAAACATTGCCCACCTTGTCGCTCATACCATAATATGCCACCATAGCGTAAGCCATCTTGGTAAGACGCTCCAGGTCGTTCAGTGCGCCGGAAGAAATCTTGTTGTTTATTATTTCCTCGGCGACACGGCCGCCGATCAGGCTCGCCATCTCATCCATCATCTGCTCCTTTGTCATAATCTGCCTTTCTTCAGGCACATACCAGGCAGCACCCAGGGCCTTGCCCCTCGGTATGATGGTAACCTTCAGAAGCGGATTGGCGTTTGGCAGGAACCAGCTTACGGTAGCGTGGCCGGCCTCGTGGAAGGCTATGGTGCGCTTTTCCCCAGGAGGGATGATCTTGCTCTTTCTTTCCAGACCTCCTACTATCCTGTCTATGGCATCCAGGAAATCCTGCTTGTCCACGTGTTTCTTGTTGTGACGGGCGGCGATAAGGGCTGCCTCGTTGCACACATTTGCTATGTCAGCTCCGCTGAAGCCAGGAGTCTGCTTTGCAAGGAATCCAGTATCCAGATCCGGATCCAGCTTGAGTTTCTTCAGGTGAACCTGGAAGATAGCCTCGCGGTCCTTGAGTTCAGGAAGGTCTATGGTGATCTGACGGTCGAACCTTCCGGCTCTCATCAGAGCCTTATCCAGAATATCAGCTCGGTTGGTGGCCGCAAGGATGATCACTCCGCTATTGGTCCCGAATCCGTCCATCTCGGTAAGGAGCTGGTTAAGTGTATTCTCCCTTTCATCATTGGAAGAGAATCCCACATTCTTGCCTCTTGCCCTTCCCACAGCGTCTATCTCGTCGATGAATACGATGCAAGGGGCTTTCTCCTTCGCCTGCTTGAACAGGTCTCTTACCCTGGAGGCACCCACTCCCACGAACATCTCCACAAAGTCACTGCCGCTCATTGAGAAGAACGGAACATTTGCCTCTCCGGCCACAGCCTTGGCCAGCAAGGTCTTTCCTGTACCTGGAGGGCCTATAAGAAGCGCTCCCTTAGGAATCTTGCCTCCCAGGCTGGTATATTTCGACGGACTCTTCAAAAAGTCCACGATTTCCATGATCTCCACCTTAGCCTCTTCAAGACCGGCTACATCCTTGAAGGTAACCTTCACCTTGCTGTTCTTGTCAAATACCTTGGCCTGGCTCTTGCCGACGGAGAAGATTCCTCCACCGCCGCCACCGCTTCCACCGGCACCTCCGGACATTCCCCTGGAAAGACGACTGAAAAGATAGATGGTGAAAATGATGAACAGAAGCGGCCACAGCCAGTTGAAAATGTTTCCCCAGTAATCGGTAGCATTATCCAGGGTGTATTCAAATTTCTTGTTCTCAGGCAGAGTATCCCTCAGGCCGCTGAACTCCTTCTCCACATCAAACAGAGCTGGAAGCTGGAAGTAGAACAGGTTCTGGTACTTGAGTTCCTTTCCCCCGAACTTGTTCTCGTATTTCTTGAGGCGGTCTTTCTTGATGGTAACCGTTCCCCTCTGCTCGTTCATCACATAGTTGATCTTCTCCACATCTCCATCGGCGATCATCTTCTCCTTGACCTCGTACCACTCAGTCTTCAGGGGATCCCCTCCGTCATAGTGGAACCACATATAAAGGAGAAGAAGGATCAGCGGAATGTAGATCCAGGTAACCACAGAAGAAAGCGGGTTCTTCTTCTTATTGCTATTCTGCGCCATATTGTCTAGTCTTCATAAACTTTTTTGTCACAATCGCTCCACAAATCCTCCAGGCGGTAGAAATTCCTGTACTCGGTCTGGAAGATATGCACCACGATATCTCCGAAATCCTGGATAATCCAGAAGCGGTTCTCCTTGCCCTGGGAACGCAGTACCTTCTTCTTGAGACGCTCTATCATCCGGTCCTCCACATTGTCGGCAATAGCTGAGACATTGGTGGTGGAATCCGCGTTGCAGATCACGAAAAAGTCGCAGATGCCGCTGCCTTCCTTTCTCAAATCCAGGGAAATGACATTCTGGCCCTTCTTCTCCAGAATGGCATCGGTGATAACCTCCATATCTGTAGGAACGGCTTTCTTCTCCACTTTCTTTGCTGGAGTTTTCTTTACGGCAGCCTTCTTTGCAGGAGCCTTAACGGTCTTTTTTGCGGGAGCTTTTGCTGTAGTGGCTTTCTTTAACGTCATATCTTCGTATTTGTTAACTTTGCATTCATCTCTCAAAGATAAACAAAATACATCAATTATTTTGCCAAACGACAATATGACACAAAAACTTGACATAAGGTGGCTCAAAGTCACCGATTCCACCAACAACAGGGCCCTGGAGGCCATTCCGACAGAGAAAGACAAGACTGTCTGGGCAGCCGAGTTCCAGACCGCGGGGCGTGGCCAGAGGGGCAACAAGTGGACCAGCGACCAGGCCAAGAACCTGATGTTCTCCATCCTGCTCAAACCGGACTTCATCCTGGCCAAGGACCAGTTCATCATATCCGTAATTGTAACCCTCGGCCTTGAGAGCTACCTCAAGAAGAAAGGCCTCACATCAAAAATCAAATGGCCTAACGATATCTACGTGGAAGACCGCAAGATCTGCGGCATACTCATCGAGCACGGCATTTCAGGAGATATGCTCTCCTCCAGCGTCTGCGGCATCGGCCTGAACATCAACCAGAAAGAGTTCCCGAAAGACCTTCCCAACCCTACATCGCTGATTAAAGAGCTCAAGGAAGGCACTCCCGACTTCATACTCACCGACGAGCTTGAAATCCTCGTATCTGAAATCTACCGCTTCTACGACAGGGCCAGAGAAGAATTCACCCAAACCGGAAAATTCGACTCTCTCTACAAACAATACCTTGAAAAGCTCTACCGCAAAAACGAATTCCACCGCTACATAGAAACCGCGGAAAACAAGGAAGTGGAAGCCCGAATCATCGGCCTCAGCGATACTGCCTGCATCGTCCTGGAATACCGCGATGGCTCCCGCAAGACATTTGCTTTCAAGGAAATATCATACATCATCTAACAGACGTCCTATCGGAAAATCAGGCTGAATGTTGTCTTCTCCGCTGTGGAGGACTTGAGGCTGATCTGACCGTTGTGCATCCTCATTATCTGGCGTGAGATGGCAAGCCCTATACCGCTTCCGTCTTGCTTGGTGGTGTAGAATGGCACGAACATCTGCTTCTGGGCTTCCGGGGTTATCGGCTCCCCGTCGTTTGAAACTTCTATAATGGTAACGTCAGACGAATCAATCCTGGCTTCCATATTTATGGTCCGGGCCTTGGCCTGAACTGCATTCTTTACCAGATTGATAAGAATCTGAAGTATCTGCCCCCTGTCTGCAAACAGAATCACGTCATCAGAGCGTTCTGCAAATGAAAGACTTGCACCGGAGGATGCCAGTTGCTCCGAAGTAAGCTCCATCACTTCTGAAGCAAGGTCCCTCACATAGAACACGCTCTTGACAGGAGGCGCCACCCTGGTGAGGTTGCGGTAAGATTCCACGAACTGGATCAGAGAACGGGAAGAGGAAGCAATAGTGTCCAGACCGTCCCTGAGGGCCTTTCGCCTCTCTGGAGTCAACTCATCGTCTTCAGGCTCAAGATATGAGACCAGAGCATCGCTGAGCGAGGAAATAGGAGTGACTGTATTCATGATCTCGTGGGTCAGGACCCTGATGAGCTTCGAGTAAGCCTCCTCCTGGTTCGTCTCCAGCTCCTCTGTAACATCGTTGAAGGAAACTATCCTCACGTCCCTTCCCTGCACAAGGGCGGAGGACTTGGACATCACTATTGTCTTCTGGGAACTCTCGTTGTAGAAGCTTGCCTTGTTCTTCTCTGGGTCGGACACTTCTTTTTCAGCGATAAAAGCCGCGGCCAGATTGCTGTCTATTATCCTGAGTTGCTTGATGTTGACAAGAGAAGCCAGCCCGAGGATCTGAAGCGCCCGGCTGTTACTGTAAGTGATTGCGCCTGAAGAGGTGTCAAACACTACGATTCCGGTTTTGACATTGTCCAGAAGGGTGCCGAAAAACTTCTCCTGCTCACGGATTGCCAGCCTTTCCTGCTTGAAAATTCCGTTCAGGCGGTTGAGTGTCTTGTTCAGTCTGGATTTCCTCTCGCTGAAACGGAAGTTTGTTTCACCGTCCTCCAGAGCATCCAGCATATAATTTACCTTGCGCCGCACCCTGTACGAACTGAATATGACGGCAAGAACCGCCGACAAGACGGCTACCCCCACAATCAATATGACAATCCACTTCAAAGGCATCCTAAAGCCCGTATTTCTTTAATTTGTTGTATAATGTAGGACGACTGATATCCAGAGCCTTTGCCACGAGAGAAAGGTTATCTCCGTACTTTTTCATGGCTGAGGCTATAGCCTGTTTTTCAGCCTCCTCCAGAGTGAACACGTCTTTTCCGGAAGATTCTGGTTCTCCCTCAGCGGAGTCTGATAGTTCGTCGGAAAAGGCAGAGGCTTCAAGCACAGGGCCATCGCTAAGAATAACAGCTTTTTCTATCACATTCTGAAGCTGGCGGATATTGCCGCTCCAGGAAAGCCTGGTCAGAAGCACTCTGGCTTCCTCTGTCATTCCGCTCACGTCTCTATGGTATTTCCCGGCGAACTTTTTCAAAAACATCTCTGCCAGGGGCACAATGTCTTCAACCCTTTCCCTCAGAGAAGGAATGTGAAGATGGAAAGTGTTGATCCTGTAGAAAAGGTCTTCGCGGAAAAGGCCGTCTGCAACAAGCTGGGGAAGATTCCTGTTTGTTGCACATATCAGTCTGATATCCACCGGAATAATTTTATTGTCACCTACTTTTGAGATGCTCCTGTTCTGTATGGCCCGCAGAAGTTTGGCCTGGCTTGAGAGCGGTATGTTCCCTATCTCGTCCAGAAAGAGAGTACCGCCGTCAGCCGCCTCGAACTTGCCCTTGTGGTCTGCTATGGCATCCGTAAAGGAACCTTTTACATGGCCGAACAGTTCGCTCTCGAATAGGCTCTCGGGCACCGCTCCTGCGTCTACGCTCACCATAGGCCTGCCGCATCGCTGAGAAAGTGAATGAATATATCTGGCAAGCACGTCCTTGCCCGTTCCGTTCTCTCCTGTTATGAGCACAGTGGCATCTGTCGCGGCTACTTTGTCCACGATTCTTTTCAGGGAAACCATTGCCGGTGTATTTCCCCAGAACATTTGGACGGAAGAAGAGTCCCCTCCATCCGAACAAGAAGAATCAAAAGCCTTTCCGCCTGATTCTGAAACAGATGCCTTATAGGCTCCGGTCAATATCTCAATGAGTTTCTCGTTCTCCCACGGCTTGACTATGAAGTCATAGGCTCCTCTTTTCATTCCTTCCACGGCCAGAGCCACATCCGCGTATGCCGTAAACAGCACAACCTTTGTCTGAGGATAGGCCTTCCTGATTTCGCCGAGCCAGAACAAGCCTTCGTTTCCGGTATTGATATCTGCCGAGAAGTTCATATCCAGAAGCACCACCTCCGGCCTGAAATCTCTGAGCCTGGTCATAAGAGACGAAGGTGAAGCCAGAAGCTCCACCTGTGCAAAGTGCGAAGGAAGCAGAATCTTCAGAGCGCTTCTGATTCCCGCATTGTCATCCACTACCAGTATCTTTCCCTTTTTCATTCACCACAAATTTAAGAAATAAACTCACTCCTTCTTCAGGGCGACCGCAGGATTGGCCTTGGCGGATTTGAGAACCTGCCAGAGCACTGATGCCGAGGCAAATACAAGAGTTATGACCACCGCTGCCGCAAGCGGGAGAACAACCCCTGTTATCCTGTAAGAATACTGCTCCAGATACCTCTGGCTAAGGTACCAGGCAATCGGAAGTCCTATTATTATCGCGATGAAGACAAGCACAATATACTCCTTCACGGATCGGAGCGTCTCCTTCCGGACATCGCTCCCGAATACCTTGCGCACAGCTATCTGCTTTGTATTCTCAGAGCTGTAGTAGGCGCTCATTGCAAGCAGGCCCAAAAGTGAGATCATCACGGCAAGGACCATAAACAGCTCCAGAAGCCTCATAGTGTTGACGGCTGAAGCCATCTCCCGGTTGAGGATGTCACTGAGGAACCCTTTCATATAAGGCTCGTTGGAAAAACCGTGAGCCTCTTCCATATATTCTTTGTATGCATCCATTATAGCCTTCTCCGCGTAATCTTTGTCCACTGTTGGAGTGACCTTTATGAGAGGGTCACAGGCATAATGAAGATTCTCCGGATATTGCACTAGAACTCCTATGCTACCGTTATCTTCAGAAGCCTCCACCCGGTCTGCCGGAGTATCCTCAAAAATGCCGCCTACATAATCTGCACTCATATTGTTCATTCTCATAGTACGGGCAAAGTTTGAAGCTTCTTCATCGCTTGTAAACCCTGCGGCACGGTAGGCTGTCTGGCTTAGCCACAGAGAATTGGAAAGAGGGCGGTTGAAGTCTTCCAGCACCTTGAAGCCAAGCAGGCGGAAGTAAGTGGAATCACATCCTATCAAGTTCAAATTCACTTCCCTGGTCTCTCCACCCACATCCATCTTCCTGCCGATACTCCAGTTTATGTTGCCCGGGAACCCCCTGCCATAGCCTATCTCTTCAACAAACGGAAGTTTTCTCAGTTTCTCCTCAAACGGTCTCATCTTATCCACACTACTCGGACCGGCAAGAACAAACAGATTGTCTGAGGTAAAGTTCATAGGCCTTTGCATCAGATGCTTCATCTGCATCTCCATCACAAGAGCAAGGGCTATCAGCACCACAGATATAATATTCTGGAAGACAATGAAGAACTTGCCGAGCAGCATCCGGCTTCTTCTGGCATAGGTCCCCCTGATAATGTCAATCGGCTTTGTCCTGGACGCCTCCAAGGCAGGCAGCAACCCTGCAAGGGTTCCAAACACAAGAACAGCCAGCACATAAGCCGCCACATATTTGAAATCCAGGATAAACCTCAGTCCGACAACCTGCTGCCCATCCTGATAATTCCCTGAAAGAAGCGAATTCATGAACGGAACCAATAGATAAGCCAGCACTATGGCAAGCAAGAAGCATACTGCCGTGAACACAAGCGATTCAGAGATGTACTTCCAAGCCACGCTGCCTCTTGTTGCACCGTGCAGCCTGCGGGTTGCCATTTCCCTGGATCTTTTTCTGACAAGAGCCACGTTGAGGTTTACATAGTTGATTATTGCTGAAGCCAGAAGGAGAAGCACCACTACTGTAAGCAAGGCCAGCAGTGTCTTGTCTGCACTCCTGAGCATATAAGAAGCCTTGTGGAAATACATCTGGCTGTAGTTGTAGAGTTTGAAATCGTTGTTCTCCTTCTTGAAGAGCGTATAGTTCTGGTAACATTTGTCAAGGATGTTGTCCTTGAAGGTCTGCTCGTCAACTTCTTTTTTGCGTTTGATCACAGACAGATGGGAGCCGTAACTCTGGAAAGGAGTTCCGTAAGTTGCATAAGAACTCTTTGCCGCTGAAAAGAAGATATCATAATACATCACAAGCGTATTGTCAAGATCTTCAACGATTCCTCCAATCACATAGTCTTTGTATGCAGGAACACCATCATCCTCTCCTACAGTCCTTCCAATCGTCCTCCCTACAACCCCGTTTCCGTCATCTATCATTGAAGCAAACCTCCTGCTGACCAGAACGGCGCCTCCGCTCTGGAAATCCTGAAGGTCTCCTTCCAGTATCTTGTAGTTGAAAATGCTGAAGAAGTTGGAGTCTATCTCGCAGGAGCGGCCCATTACAATCTTGTCGGAGAACTTGAGGATTTCACTTCCATTGTCGCCGATTCTGGTTATGCTCTCAACTCCTGGTATGCTGTCCAGTGCCTCCTTGTCCCACCAGCTCATCGCAAGCAGGTCGTCCCGTCCCAGTCCGTATATCCTGTCCCCGTCCGGGTTTTCGTGCGCCACATCGTACTGCTGCCAGACATAGCTTCCTATCAGTATCACAAACGTAAGGCTCACTACAAGCCCCAATGCCTCTATGAAAGCATACAGCTTGTTTTTACCCAGAAATTTCAAAAAGCTGTTCATATAATATTGAGTTATGTCATACAACAAGAATCATTAAATGTGCCACACATCATAATCCACTGATTATACGACACTTGCCAAAAAAGAACAAGAAGTGGTGCTGTAAACTTTTTTTACAACAGACCGAATTATTTACAGAAGGGCCAAATACTAATAAAAAAGATTGAATAATTATTTTGCTTTGTAACTATTATTTAGTTACATTTGCAGTATGGGAACTAAGGAGAAACTACTTGAAAGATTAAAAGGTATGCCCACAGACTTTACATTTGCTGAGGAGGAAAGGCTTTTAACCTCATTCGGATATACGAAATCCAACAAGGGTAGAACTTCAGGATCGAGGGTAATGTTCATTGATAACCAAAAGCGAAAGATTTTGCTGCACCACCCACACCCCGGCAATATTCTAAAAGCATATACACTGAAAGACATTCTGGAAAAACTAAAAAGAAACAAAAACATCTAATTATGAATACACTCAAATACAAAGGTTACATTGGTTCTGTTAACTATAGCGAACCGGATAAGGTCTTCTTTGGAAAGCTGGAAGGCATTGATGATCTTGTCAATTATGAAGGAGAATCTGTAAAAGAAATTACAGACGCATTTCATGAAGCTGTTGAAGATTACCTTATATTTTGTGAAGATCAGGGAGTAAAACCGGAAAAGAGTTACACCGGCACTTTCAATGTACGAATTGCGCCTGCAACTCACAGGGACATAGCCAACCTTGCCGCTGAGGAAAACATCTCCATTAACGCTTTTGTGAAGAAAGCCCTTGCGGAAGCTGTCGCCAATTATACTCCAGAGCAAAAGATTATACCTAAAAGATACCCTACCCCATCTGAAAGCCATCTTGCCACTCTCAATGAACCGGAAGAAACTTATGGCGCCACAACTACTGTAGAAGTAACTATTCCGTCCAAAGAAATGTCTTTTGCAAAAGAGATTTTCAAACGCTTCGGATGGGATTTCTCACCAATAATTAAAAGTGTTTGATATGAGTGATGTTGCAATAGAAGCCAACATTGCTATCATGCGAGCAATCGTCTTTCTAATTGCTCCAACTAATTGATTTACTTGTAATATGTTTTAGCTCTCTTGAAAGTTACATCGCCCTCCAGCAGATTCGGCCCGTCCGTATTTACCTCAAAGCGCTCAAGCACCAGCTTGTCCTTACTGCACTCCTTGACCCAGTAACCCACAGTAGGCGTATACGCGGCTTTCCGGTCCTCTTGCTTGAAGTCATGATCCAGTTCAAAGAGATAAAGCGCCGGAGTGGAACCGCCCACGCCCGGATAACCGTTCTGATGCTGCTGGTAGATATATTTCTCCTCCGAATCACCGGTAAACACATCTGAGACATAGATGCTTAGAATCCACGTTTGAGGATCAGCGTCGCCAGCTTTAAAATCCCATATCACCAGCCCCGCATCCTGCACCCCTTCTGGATACACCTTCTCCCAACTTCCTTCCAGATTATCTGCCAGGTTAATCTCAGGAATCAGATTCTTCTCACACCCGCACAGTCCTGCCACCAACAGCGCCGCGCAAATCACAATCTTCAAAATCTTCATTGCTTTCGTTTTCTTAGTAAACGTACAAAAGTACATAATCTTGCCTGTAAAAGTTCTTTTTTTCTCCATCCGCCGGGCGGAACCTTCCATGGCCCCGCCCGGCATCAGGATAGAAAGTATTTATGTTTAACCGCTTATGAAGCCTACTCGTTCTTCAGCGTCGTTGCTGGATTTATCCTGGCTGTCTTGAGGTAGTGATACAGCACCACGGCGGCGCATAGCAGCCCCACAATCATCAGCGCCAGCAGGAACACTGACGGCAAGAAGCCCACCTGGTGGGAGAACTGCTGCAGATAGTATCGTACCACCAGCCAGCCCACGGGCGCCGCAATCACGTAACAGATGGCCACCGTCCGCAGATACAGCATCAGGCCCTCCGAGGTGATCTGGACCATATCGGCCCCGAACACCCGTTTTACGGAAATCTCCATCCGCTTGTACTGCACGTCCATCAGCACCTGGCCCCAGATGCCCACCAGCGACAGCAGCACCGTCAGCAGGGAGAACAGCCACACGGCCAACCGCAGGCGCTCCTCGCCGCTGTACAGGTTCTTGCCGATGACATCGTAGAACTGCACCTCGAACGGCATCGTCGGGTCCATATCCCGGAGGATGGTCTGGATCTTCTCGGTGGCCGCCAGGCGGTCTGAGCCCTCTGTCAGCCGGAGATAAGCGAACGGCATGGTGTGCCCCTTTGGGGTATGCACCTGGAACGCCACCGGAGAATCGGCCTTGCGCATGGAAGTGATATTCACATTCTTGATGAATCCCACAATCGGAGCGCCGTCGCCAAACTCATCGGCATACACTTCCATCTCGGCGCCGTGCGCCTTGAGATCCTGCGTGAACAGAATCGGGCCGAACTCGCCTTCATTGAAATCCCTTCCTTCGATGAGTTCCAGCCCCAGCACCTGCGGCAGGTTCCAGCTGCAGTAAATCATACTCATCGACACCTGGCCGTCACCGAAATCCGCACCCTCCGTCATATAAGTATCCGAGCCGCCGATAAGATCATTCGCATAGGCCACGTCCTTCACCTCCGGAAGCGCACACAACTGTTCCCGAAGCCAGTCGGACTTCGCCCGGCCATTCTCGCCGCCGATATTCACCACCGCCAGGTTATTCTTGTTGTAACCGCAGGGATACTCCTGCATGAACCGGCTCTGCCGCTGGACGAAGAGCACGAAGATGAGCAGTGCCGTGGAAATAACGAACTGCACGCCCACCAGAATGGTCCTGAGGTTCTTGCCTGAGGCCGACAAGCCATAGTTCCCCCTCAGGATCATCGCCGGCTGGCCCGATGTAGAATAGATGCCTGGCCAGATACCAGCGATTATACCGGTAGCTACCGCGACCGTACCGACGAACAGCAGCAGCCCCCAATGCTTGCCAATCGAGAATGACTGCATCAGCACGCCCCGGGTCAGCAGTGCATCGGAAACCGGCCCCAGCAGCAGGGCGGCCACCACAAAGGCGCAGATGCACCAGATGACCGCCTCCGCCACCACCAGGGCACGCAGCCGCCGGGTAGAGGACCCCAGGATCTTCTGCAGGTTCACACTCCGGATACGCAGCGGTGTCAGCGCCACATAGAAATTGGTAAAGTTGATCAGGCCGATGCCCAGAATCAGGATGGCAATCGCGATAAGCAGAAGCAGTTGCGACCGGCTGCCGCTCTTATAGACATTGCCCTCGTTACTGAAATAGATGCTGGTCAGCGGCACCAACTCGATGGGCGTAAGCCAGTCTCCTTGCGGAGGAAAGTCGAAATGGGCGTTGAACTCATCGGCCACGGCTCCGGCATTCCCAGCATCGTCCAGCAATAAATAGCAGACGAAGTTGGCTCCGCCGTAACTCCCCTTCTGGACATCGCCGATGGTCAGGTACAGGTCATTTCCCAACTGGGTGTTTGTCGGGAAATCTTCATACACACCGGTCACTGTGATTTCCCGGGGCAGTTCCATATACTTGGCGTCCGTCCTCAGCAGCTTGCCAATCGCCCGCTCACCAGGAAACAGGTTTTCCGCCAGCGACCGGGGAATAATCACGGAATTGGGCCCTTCCAGCGCATGGGAATC